>Ga0315336_1003207_pt1 | contig 22464 bp, 11 predicted proteins | sample ASW5metaG_FD_204512 | JGI IMG/M metagenome (GOLD analysis project Ga0315336, IMG submission 204512) | Ammonia-oxidizing marine archaeal communities from Monterey Bay, California, United States - ASW #5 | ecosystem: Environmental > Aquatic > Marine > Intertidal zone | place: USA: California... | reverse complement strand
CCCGAGCCGAGCAGGGTGGCGGAAAGGATCAGGGCGGTGGTTGGACTCAGCACGGAACCGTCTCACAAACACGATGGATGATGCAGCATCTGTTGGATTTAAGCCTTGCTGACGGAGCGACAGAAGTCAAACCCATCCCCAGCAGACACAGACTGACATCAGTGGGTTGTGCGGCCAGATGCAGATGACTGGACAGCGGTCGGTCATGCACGGGAGACCGGGGCGTTCGCTGGCGTGTCCGCAAGTGGCTCACTGGCCGGGCCGCGTTCGCGGAAACGTCGCATGTCCGGGCGCGTTGACAGTACTCGACCTTGTGGACGGCAAGAAATCGCTGGATCAGACATCGGCACCATCCATGGACTCCATGGTCTGCTGCGGATCGATCAGCAACCACAACAAGCCACCCACAGCGCTGACGACACATGCCAGAACGATCGATCCGGTCCAATCGATGTACGTGGCTATGAAGGGAGTCAACACGGGTGAAATCAATCCACCGATGTTGCCGCCTGTGTTCATAAACGCTCCTGACACGCCGCGCGACTTGCCACCGATGTCGGTAGCTGTCGTCCAGAACACGCCTTCCACCATGCCGGTCGCAGCCATCGAGATTGCCAGGCACCCGGCCACGTTGAACAGACCGTCGACATTGACAGCCAGCACGCCGAACGCCGCCCCCAGCCCCATGCCAGTCATGACAATCACACGCCGCCCGTGGGTTGTTCCCAGCCATCGGCAGACGACATCGGTGCCCAGTCCGCCGATGGCCATGCCGGCCCCCTGAGCCAGCATGATCCAGAACTGCGCCCAGCGGGCATCGACGTTCGGCACATCCAACACCTCTTTGAAGTAGTAGCCCATCCAATAAAAGAACAGATATTGAAAGTAACCGTAGGCGGCGTAGCTCAGTGTGATCAACCACAGATCGCGTTGGCTCAGCAGCGCCCACACGGCCTGTGAATCCCGCTGGCCGGTTGCGGGCGTCTGCGGTTTCGGTATGGGCAGGGCTGGCGTGGCCAACAATCGCCACAACAGTCCGTAGGTCATCAGTGCGGCACCGCTGACCACAAAGGCCCAGGGCCATGTCAGTCGATCGATCAGCCAGCCAAAAATCGGGTAACAGCAGGCGATTCCGATCAGCGCACCGGCGGTGATCATGCCGTTCGCGGAAGCTCGGCGGCTGCCGGGCATCACGTCGGACACAACATGCGCGGCCCCCGGATGCAAGGGTGCGTTGAAAGCACCCGCCAGACTGCGAACGACCAGCAATCCGATCAGCAACACGGCCGCTGTGCTAGTCACCCCCCCCCACAAGCTACCGATCAGCAACGCGGCCGCCGTACTTGTAAGCCCCCCCAAGCTACCGGTCAGCACGACGAACGTTCCCAACCCCAGACCGAACAGAGTCAACACTCGCGCGGATCCCCAGCGATCGATCAACCAGCCTCCCGGCAACATGCCGATGGTGTACACGATCAGAAAGGCCGTGTAGACCCAGCCCATTTCAACTTCCGAAATCCCGTGTTTCGGAATGAAAACTTCGTCGCCGGCGACGGTGATGGCGATGCGGTTGAAATGCCCGAGCGCGGCGTAGCCCATCAACAAGAACACGATCCGCCATCTGTTGCCGCGCACTCGAATCTCCCGCTGCGTGGAGCCTGTGGTTGATCACGATCGATGTACAATCTAGTCTTTATGGACGTTGGAATGATATGAACTCGCACGGAACCCATGCCTCCGGGACGCGAAGCACCACCCGCTCGAGCAGCGATTTTTCGCGGAGAGCGATGCGGGTCGGGGGAGTGTTGTGCGCGTTACTGGCGGTTGTGGAGGCGGCGGACGGCCAGCCTCCGACAGCACAGCAGGTCCGATTCTTTGAGACTGAGATCCGACCGCTGCTGGTCGATCGTTGTTTCAAGTGCCATGCCGCGAAAAAGCAGTGGGGGGGATTGCGGCTCGATTCGCGGACCGCCGTGTTGCGCGGTGGCGAAACCGGTCCGGCGGTGGTTTCGGGGCAACCGGACAAAAGCCTGTTGATCCGCGCCGTCCGTCAACAGGACGGCGATTTGAAAATGCCGCAGAACGGCCGGCTCACTTCGCGGCAAGTCCAACAACTGGTGCGGTGGGTCGAGATGGGTGCCCCGTTTCCCGCGGCGAGGACCGGAACCGAACGCAGGCGCGACGCAGACCATTGGGCGTTGCAACCGTTGGCATCGCCCGCGATCCCGACAGTCACACACACGGATTGGCCGCGATCGCCGATCGATCATTTCATTCTGCGCCGGATCGAATCCGCCCAGCTGTCTCCGTCCGCACCCGCCCACAAACGAACCCTCATCCGCCGAGTGACCTTCGATCTGACGGGCCTGCCGCCTACGCCCAGGGAAATCGCCACCTTTCTGGCCGACCGCAGCCCCGACGCCTTTGCACGGCTCGTCGATCGGCTACTCGATTCTCCACACTACGGCGAACGCTGGGGACGACATTGGCTGGATGTCGCGCGCTACGCCGATTCGAACGGATTCGATGAGAACGTGGCACATGGCAACGCCTGGCGGTATCGCGACTACGTGGTCTCGGCTTTCAACCGTGACAAGCCCTTCGATCGGTTTGTGCGGGAACAACTGGCGGGAGATCTGCTGCCATTCGACGGACAAGCTCAGCGGCGCGAACAATTGATCGCGACCGGTTTTCTGAGCATCGGTCCCAAGGTGCTGGCCGAAACCGATCAAGCCAAGATGCGGATGGACATCATCGACGAACAACTCGACACGACGGGCCGCGCGTTTCTCGGGCTGACACTGGGATGCGCGCGGTGCCACGACCACAAGTTCGATCCGATCGATACGGCGGATTACTACGGCTTGGCGGGCATCTTCAAGAGCACGCTGTCCATGCGCAAATACACCAAGGTGGCCGAATGGCACGAGCATTTGCTGCCATCCGCCGAAGCCACCGCGTTAAAGGCCGCTTTCGATGCGCGGGTCGAGCAACAGAAGTCGGCGATCGCCGACTTGAAGTCCGCCGCCGACAAGCAGGTGATCCAGAAACTCGAAGCGCAATCCGACCGCAAACCGGCGAAGACAGACAAGCTGGAAGCCCAGTACCCACCGGACACAAAGGCCAAACTCAAGAAACTGCGGGATGCGCTTGCCGCGTTGCAGAAAGCCGGCCCGAATTTACCGGCGGCGATGGGTGTCACCGAAGACAAAGTGGTCGACATCGCAATTCACATCCGCGGCAATCCACTCAAACTGGGTGAGGTCATTCCACGCCGCACGCCGCCGGTTGTGCGGGGACCGATCCCACCTCGGTTCAACGACAAACACAGCGGCCGCCAACAACTGGCGGAATGGCTGGTCGATCCACGGCATCCGCTCACGGCACGGGTGTTTGTCAATCGGGTATGGCGGTGGCACTTTGGTCGAGGACTGGTAGCGACGACCGACAATTTTGGTTTGTTGGGCGAGCTTCCGTCACACCCGGAACTGCTGGATTGGCTGGCGCGACGGTTCATCGAGGATGGATGGTCTCCCAAGTCGTTGCACCGGCTGATCCTGAATTCCAGCACGTACCAACAGACGAGTATTCCCACGGCGCGCGCGTTGCGACACGACCTCGAAAACCGGCTGTTTGGCAGAAGCACGGTGCATAGACTGGAAGCCGAAGCCGTCCGCGACGCGCTGCTGGCGGTCAGCGGACAGTTGGACGCCCGCATGGGAGGCTCGTTGCTGAAACTCAAGAACCGAGCCTATTTCTTCGATCACACCTCGAAGGACCTGACAACATACGATACCCCGTGTCGTTCGCTGTACCTGCCAATCGTGCGCAACAACGTGTACGACGTGTTTCAGTTGCTGGACTTCCCCGACCCGGCGGTTTCGAACGGAGATCGTGCGACAACCGTCGTGGCATCTCAGGCCTTATTGATGCTCAACAGCGATCTGGTCATGCAGGCCGCCAGCCGATTCGCTGAGCGGTTGCTCAGTGAGGCGTCGGACGACGAGCAGCGACTGTCACGGCTGTACATGCTGGCCTTTGGTCGGGAGCCCACAGCGGAGGAACGCCGCGCTGATCAGGCTTTTCTGGCGCAAGTGCGACAGGCCCCATCCGGTTCCGCGGACCCAGCGACATCCCGTCAACAGGCCTGGGCCAATCTGTGTCACGTGGCGCTGGCCGCGAACGAATTCATCTATATCAAGTGAAAGGATACGGGTCATCGGTTCGAGCATACACACACTGAACTGTTGCAGTCCCATCAGCCGCCGCAGGCTGCTGCAACGTTCCGCCGTGGGGTTCGGGTCGCTGGCGCTGGCCTCGCTGCTGGCCGATGAGTCGGCTGTTCAAGCGTCAGGCGAGCAGCCGGTCGCCCCCGCGCTGCCGCATGTCGGGGCCCGCGCCAAGCGGGTGATTTTTCTGTTGATGTCCGGCGGTCCGGCGCAGATGGACACGTTTGATCCCAAACCATTGCTCACCCGCGATGATGGCAAGCCGCTGCCGTTCGCGAAGCCCCGCGTGCAGTTCAACACCACCGGCAATCTGCTCAAGTCGCCCTGGAAGTTCCGCCAATACGGAGACAGTGGTCTGTGGGTCAGTGAACTGTTTCCCCACCTGGCCCGTAGCGTCGATGACCTGTGTATGCTGCATTCGGTGTATGGCACAAATCCCGCCCACGGCGGCGCGATGATGAAGCTGCACACCGGCAGCGACAATTTCATCCGGCCCAGCATCGGGTCCTGGGTGAGTTATGGTCTGGGCACGGACAACGCGAACCTGCCGGCGTTCGTCACAATCTGTCCGACGTTGGCCTTCGGCGGAGTCAACAACTGGAGTTCCGCGTTCCTGCCCGCGGCTCACAATGGCACCGCTCTGGGAAATGCCAGTGTTCCGTCCGAGCGGGCGAAAATCAAATTCATTCAGAACTCAAAACTGCCGCTTGAGATTCAACGCATGCAACTCGACCGATTGCTGGCAATGAACCGCCAGTATCAGGAACGATCTGTCGCCGAAGCCGCGCTGGAAGCACGGATCCAGTCCTTCGAGCTGGCCTTTCGCATGCAGTCGGCCGTTCCCCAGGTGGAAGACGTGTCGACCGAGTCGCCGGCGACGCGCAGGCTGTACGGGATGGACGACGCGGTGACCGCCAACTTCGGCCGCATGTGCCTGATGGCCCGACGTTATGCCGAAGCAGGAGTCCGCTTCATTCAAGTCACACACAACGACGACAAGGTGCAGTGGGATCAGCATTCCAACCTCAAGCGGGATCACGAAAAGAACGCCCGCGAAGTCGATCTGCCGATCGCGGGCCTGCTGACCGATCTCAAACAACGGGGGTTGCTGGACGACACGCTGGTCTGGTGGGGCAGCGAGTTCGGACGCACGCCGACGGCCGAAGGCACACGAGACGGCCGCGACCACAATCCTGAGGGATTCACCATGTGGCTGGCCGGCGGCGGTGTGAAAGGTGGTTTCCGGTACGGTGCGACCGACGACTACGGCTACTATGCGCGAGACAACAAAGTGCACATTCACGATCTGCACGCGACACTACTGCATGCGTTGGGCCTGGAACACGAACGTCTCACGTATCGTTACAACGGTCGCGACTTCCGTCTGACGGATGTGGCAGGCAACGTGGTTCACGAGCTGTTTGTCTAACCCGAGACCGGCCGCAGTACGACGCTTGCCCAACGCGTGTGCTTGAATGCAACGACTGCCCACCCTGATCCCCACCGCTGCAGGTCGCTCGGCGGCCATCGGAGTGGTGATCGGGACGGTGATCGGATTGAGGAGAGGATTTCCAGCAGTCGGCGCCGATCTTCGTCGCCGGCTGCCGAATGCGAACCGCCGGCGGACAGGCGCGGTGCGGAGTCCGAACCGCGGATGTCCGTCCGGTTTGATTCAAGGAACTCTGAAAAACCCCCCGCCGAATCCTCCCCCGCCGAATGCTGCCCCGCCCATCGTTCCCGCCTCCGCTGGATCTTCCGCAGGCGGGTCTCCTTGTTCGATTCGTTGAATTGTCAGGGCGATGCGCTCATGAACATTGCGTGTCTGACGAATGATCAACACGTCGTGGGGCACAACCAACCCAGCATGGTGCGGTTGATTGACACCGGTGGCATCCATGTGGATTGTCGTCCAGCCCTCAGAATTCAGAATCTGCGAGCGTGAAGCCACTTTGCGGACCTGTCCGGGCGCATTCGGGTTTTGTTCGGTCTTCCAGGATCCGGGGACCACGAGTTGTGGCAGTGTCGTCAGCAGATCCCGGGCAATTGTGGCCGGCATGCGATAGTAGCGCATCACCACTTCGTCGGGATCGACAACGTCTTCATTCCGGGGTTTGGAATCCCGCAGCGGATAGCGCGCAGTCAGCCGTCGCACAATCAGCCGTCGCGCTAGGACAGCGGCAACACCAGCTGCTGGTCCAGCAGTGCTCGGACGGTCTGTTCGAACACTTCGGTTGCCTGTTGCACGTCGCCGGCCGTGTGCGCCGACGAGATGACTCCGCCCGTGGAACTCATGATGTCCACGCCCCGGTAGCGCAATTGCCGTTGATATTCAACGATCAGTTCGGGGGGCATCCCTTTGAGCCGCGAGGCGTCGTTCGTATGCAAATCCTCACGGGTCGTCGCATTGCGAACGCGGTTCGCGTCGGTCTCGAAATACACGTGCAGTGTCGAGCTGGGACCATAGACGTAGCCGGCGATTCCGTGTTGGTCGAGCACCTGGTTCCAGGCAGAATGGAGTTGTTTGGCGGTGGAGTCGGCTGCCCGGATCGGTTCACCCGTGGCAATGCGGCTCAGCATCGCGACGCCCGCGGCCGCTGACAGAGGAGAGGCGTTGAAGGTGCCGAAATGGATCACGCGATGATGTCGATCACGGTGGGCGTCACCGGTCATGTCGAACAGTGACATGATGTCCGCTCGGCCGACAACCGCACCACCCGGCATTCCGCCGGCAATGATCTTGGCCAGGCTGGTCAGGTCGGGGACCACACCGTACAACTGCTGCGCGCCGCCGGGACTGAATCGAAACCCCGTGACGACCTCGTCAAAAATCAACGGAACGTCATGTTGGGTCGTGAGTTCGCGCAGTCCGTGCAGAAACTTGGGATCCAAGGGGACGCGTCCCCAGGACGCTCCGGACGGTTCCACGATGGCGGCCGCGATGTCGTCTTCGCGAGACAGGACATCCGCCACCAGATTCAAATCTCCGTCGGGGATGGCGACCATCTGTTCTCGCACGTGGGGTGGCACGCCCAGCGAACCGTCCGCGTCAAATGGCGGATGGAAACCGTGAACGACATCGTCGTGCCATCCGTGAAAGTGTCCCTCGAATCGCAGTATTCGGTTGCGGCCGGTAAAGGCCCGCGCTAGACGGATGGACAGCAATGTGGCTTCGGTGCCCGAGTTCACGAATCTCACGCGTTCCGCCGACGGAACCAGTTGTTGGACCAGTTCACCCCATTCAATATGCAGTGGATGGTCGTTGCCAAAGTGCGTACCGCGCCCCACGGTGTCGTTGATGGCGGCCACGATTTCCGGCGCCGCATGTCCCAAGAGCAGTGCACCGTTTCCACCCAGGAAGTCGATGTACTCGTTGCCGTCCACATCCCACTTACGGCCACCAGCTCCCCGTTCGATGTACAGCGGCATCGGTTCGAAATAACGCAGATCGTGGCCGACCGCTCCGCCCAACACCGCCTGTGCGCGTTTGAACCACTGGGCAGACAATGGTCGTTTGGACGCATAATCTTCAAAGAGCGTGCCGCTGGTGGGCATGGGGTTCACCTGGTCACAAAGGTGTTCATCGTTCGCACCCATCGTAATCGTTCTCACTCATCGTGACAGTGCCGCGAGTTATCGGTTCATGATGAGCGCCTGGTACATTTTGCAGTCCCAGTCAGTTCTTACAGGGCAGGATGATGCGCGACATGCGGATCGGATCATGAAAAACGTGTTCCGTGGCCACGGCTTTACGCTTTGAGAACGGCCCTTCTCCCGTATTCGGATTGCGGTCGAACAGTGGGAAATACGCGCCACAGACATCGACCCGCAAGCGGTGGCCTTTGCCGATGCGGGCCGCGATCGGGCCGAGATCGACGGTGATCTCGTAGACTTGGCCGGGTTGCAGCGGCGTGGCCACCCGCTCGGAATCGCGAAAGCTGCCGCGCAGAATCCCGACCGCCAGATTCTGGGCAAAGCCGTCGGGCCGCACGTCGATCAGCTTGACGACCCAATCGGCGTCAGGCGTGTTCGCCGAGACAAACAGTTTCGCTGTGGCGTCTCCGGCGAACGTCAGCGGCTTGGCGAAGGCAGCGGATGTGTACACCAGCACGTCCTGCCGCTGTTCAATCGGCCGCTGATCGACGGGAGCCCATGTCGCCGCCATCACGGGTCGCGATGTGGTGACCGGACAGGCGGGGCTCGGATCATCGGGATCCGCTCGAAAGCTATCGGCGGTTTCCTTCTCCGCCGGTGGTGTCCGGTCGAGCGTGCCGTCGCCTCCGGCTGTGTTCGCCTGGCCTCTGGAATGCAGATAAAAGGACGTCGATTCGAAGCGTGGCGGGGGCCATGTCGTGGTCCTGTGCCACACGTTGTCTCCCATCGAAAAGTACTTTACGGGCACGACGACATGACCGACGGTCCGGCTGTCGTTCTTAAGAAACCGGTTGAACCACTTCAGATTTTCCTGAGTGCGATCCAACACGGCATGGGGTCCGAAATTCACTTCACCAACCTGTGCCCGACCGATCGTGCCGTGATCCCAGGGGCCCAGAATGAGTTGTTGCCGGCGCCGGGTATCTGGATCGCGCGCCTGCTCGCGCATCCGCTTGAAATTGCTAACCGACTCTCGCGAAAAAAAATCGTAGTAGCCGACGATGTGCTGCATCGGGAGAGCGAGGTCCACGATTTCCTCAGTCAGTTCAACTCGTTTCCAATACCCGTCGAGCTGCGGGTGGGTCAGCATGCCCTGAAGCCAGGGAATGGACCAGCCGATCTGCTGATCGACTTCGCTCAGCGGCAAGTGCAACAGCGTTCGCCGCCAGTCGCTGGTCAGTGACGCGGTGGCTGGTCTTGTCGAGTTGCCCGCGGCCCAGCCGGCGATCAACGACAGCCGCACCGCTCCACCCAGATACAAGTTGCGATAGAAGCTGCTCCAGGTCGCCGTGGGGGCCATCGTCACCAACCCCGGTGGTTTTTCCACGGCGGCCTGCCACTGCGTCGCTCCCACATACGACGCACCCCACATGCCAATGCGGCCGTTGCACCAGGGCTGCCTGCCCAGCCATTCGATCGCGTCATAGCCGTCTTGCCCTTCGCTGTTGTAGGGGATGAAGTTTCCTGCGGATTCGAAACGGCCCCGGCAATCCTGGACAACCGCGATGTAGCCCGCCGCCGCAAATTGCTCGGCTGCCGACTTGGCTCGTTGCTTGTTGTACGGTGTCCGCATCAACAACACGGGGGCCCGCTCAACCTGCGGATCGCGATAGATGTCGGTGGCCAGGATCACTCCGTCGCGCATGGGCACGCCCACGCTTTTGCGCAGGATCCCGTCAACGTCCTCCGCGTTCGCGGATCGACTCGCAAGCAGCACGAGACACAACCACAACGAAAGAGACAACAACCGTTTCATAGCGCACTCTCGCATCGGGATGACGGGATTGGCGGTTCCATTTGCAGGGAACGTCCCCAGAACTTCCAGAGTCTACCAGCCATCCGCCCCGCGATCGATGCAGCGGCGGTTGGATCGTCGTGAGTCTGCGGTGTCCGGCGTTTCCGATTCGTACCGCGCCTCGGGCGTCGCTCAACTCAACACGGCGATCGCGTCCCGATGATCGTTTTGTGCGCAGTCACAACTGTGATCCGTTCCGACAACCCGTGATGCCAACCCCGGCGAAGGTGGCCGCAGTCACTTGGCAGTCGATGCGGGCGCGATCTTGATGTACAGCGGATTGGGGCCGATCGTGACTTCAATCTTTCCAGCAGTGGCCGCCATCGATCTGCCGTTTCCCATCCAGTCGAACACCTCGACCTGTTCACCGCTGACGGCCACGCTGACCCGCCTCGGCTGTTCGCTCCACAGAGCCTTGATGCGGTCGTCCGGCCCCTGGTAGGCGTAGCCCCAGGCTGCCGGTCCCAGACCCTGGATCGGACCCGTGCTCGTGTGGCCATCGACCAGGAACGTCATCGCGGCATAGGCCGGTACCACCGATTTGGGTGCCGCCCGTTCGGGAAAGTAGCTGCTGCTGCTCAGGCTGTCATAGAAGCCGTAACCCGGCAGATAGGTGCTGAACGGCATGTGAAAGCGATAGCCTTCCCCCAACAGGATCAGGCTGGATCGGACGTGGGCCCGAGCCTGGAGCAGCTCCTGGGATGGATCGCCGTCGTCGTTGAATCCGAGTTCGGTGGCAAACAGTGGCAGGTCTTTGCCCGTGTGTTTTCGAACCATGGCTTTGATTGCCCGCAGACCTGCAATCAAGCCATTCTGTTCGGGCGTCTTGCCCAGGTCGCCAGGGTCGTAGGGCCGTCGGGACAAATAGGGGTGAACCGAAAACCCATCGAGGTATTTTCCCAGTCCTTTGCCGAGCACGCGTTCATCCCAGTTCAAGCTCAGCATGCTGTTGCTGCTCGCCGGGCCGATCACCAGGGCTTTGCGATCCGTTGCATGCAGAGCCTTGTAGGCGATCTCATAAGTGCGAATCAGCCGCTCGTCCCCCAGTGGCCCTTGTGGCTCCCATGTGATCTGGTAGATGTTCTGCTTCCGATCGGGGTACTGTTGTGTGTAGGCTTTGGCCACTTCGATGCAGTAATTCCGCCAGTGTTTTTCGGCCGCGGGTTTCAACTGGGCGTGGACGCCGTGGGTGGTTCCGGGAATGACGGCCCATTTCGGAGGCGCGTAAAACAGCGTGGGCAGCGAGTAGACTTTCCAGGGTTTCCGTTCGCCGTCCACGAAATAGGCGGAATTGTTAACAAACAGGTCCAACGGAAACGTGCGGCCTTCGCGGCGGGCGGCCGCCCGGTCTTCGGCGAACTGCCCGGGATGATCCGGCTCCATCTGGCCCCAGGCGTATCCATACTGTCTCACGGCGATCGTCGACGGCTCATACATCCACCGCAGACCCAGGTAAGGCATCACGTTGGCCTGATGGCTGAAGAGGCCGTTCATGCCGAAGCGGGTTGCCTGTTCACCGTACAACTTGCGCTGGGTCGGATCGGGCACCACGGCGTAGGTGATGTAGCCGGCGCGCTGGCTGGGTCCCAGCTTGGGAAGCGTGACGCCGTTGGAGAGGGCGACGAACACCCGCCAGAATCCCAGCTTGTCGCAGGGAGCGTCAATGCTCTTCGCCCACCGTCCTTGTCCGTCGGCGGCAACGGCCAGCGACTGTTTCTTGACGGTCTGGTCCATTGCATCCACAAAGTGGAGTTTGAGCTTCAGGTCGTCTTGTCGCGGTTTCAACCCCGTCACTTTGAACGCGAGCTGCACCGGCTGGCCCACTGCGAAGGTGCTGATACTGGAGGTCGGGGTCTCAGCCGACAAGCTGATGCCGCCCGCCGGCTGAGCGCTGTTGATCGCAATTCCGCAGACGTTCTCCCGATTGGATTCGAACCGCGCCAACCGATTCTCGGTCTGCGTCCGAGGCCCACGCGCAGTCAGGGCGTTGTCAGCCGGGATGGACGCTGGCAGCGCCAGGCCGCAGGCCGTGATGATTGTCAGAACACACAATCGGCTGGACACATGGTTCACGGTCGAGTCCTGCGGACAGATGAACGGGACAGGTCAACGGGTCAGATCGCAATGTGAGCACCGCTGGAAGCTGGTCATTCGATTGCTCTTGGCATGGATCGAAGATCCAGGCTGGGAACGTCGCCGATTGTAACCGGCCGGGGACCCGCTGGGAATTTGCGACCGAAATTCGCCAGTCCAGCCCGCGGCCTGGCGTCTTGACGACGATCCTTGACGAGGGCATAGTGCCGGGACGGGTCGTTCGTTCCGCCCAGAGTGATTCCGACGGGCGCGGTGGGAGCGACGTCCCGCGGCGGCTTGTCCAAACAAGGAACCACGCGGCGCGGGCGGCAACCATCGATAGCTCGAGGAACAGTCGAATGGAATGGAAACCGATGCGAAACCCAATCGCGTTCAGCATCTGGCTCACGATTCTGTCCACTACGGCACAAGCCGACGAACAGGGTCTGATTGTTTCGTATGACTTCTCGGAGACCTCGCCGGCGGTCGCTCGCGACGACAGCGGCCATGCGCATCATGGCCGGATTCACGGTGCGGTGAGCGTCAAGTCCGGAGCGGGGCACGCGCTCAGGTTTGATGGAAACGACGACTATCTCGAAGTGCCGGGGACCGCGGGCCTGAAGCTACAGAGTTTCACGGTGGAGCTGTGGGTCAAGGCGGCACAGGGCGGCGTGCCGCTGGTCAGCAAACCATTCAACTCGATCAGAAGCTCGTTTGTGTTGCAGGTGTCAGCCAACCCGGTGCGGATTTACGGAGCGGTTCTGGACGCCGATGGCAGCACGGAACACCACTTCGAGACCCGCCGGCTGAGCCTGGTGGACGCCTGGACGCACATCACGTTGAGTTGTGACGGTCGCTGGCTGCGATTGTATTTGAACGGGCAACAGGAGATCTTCGCGCCGATTGGCAGATTGCCGTTTGGCGGAAAACGTCGCATTCCGTACGCTGAAAAACCCGTGCAGATCGGCCGCAGCTTCTACGCTGGGAAATGGAAATACTTCCAAGGCGACATCGCCTCGGTCCGCGTCTACGACCGGACACTGAGTTCCACCGACGTCGCAGCGCATTGTCAGAGGGGGGGCGTGTTCTTGCCCGGCGATCGGCGCTCGGCCGACACGGTTCCGCGCGGGGCGCGGCAACCCACGACGCGGACAACGCCTGCGGAAAAAACCGGTGAGCAGTCGCTGGACCTGGTACGTGAAGGCCGCGCGATCGCGACGATTGTCATTCCAGACAAAGCCAGCTACTGGACCCAACAAGCGGCCCATTGGCTGCAATCCTATTGCCACAAAGCGACGGGCGTCACACTGCCGATTGTTTCGGAAACAACGCCGCCGCCGTTGGGTGCTGTCATTTCCATCGGGTACACGAACCTGGCCCGCCAGGACAAGATCGACGTCGAGGATGTCCGCTGGGATGGTTGCAAGATGGTGGTCAAGGGCGATCGCTTGTATCTGATCGGTCGTGACGTGAAGCCCGCATTCCAAAACGCCAACAGCCATATCTCGGACGGCAATTGCCGCGCGGTGGTCACATTTCTGGAAGATCATCTGGGTGTTCGCTGGTTCCTGCCCGGTTCTCAAGGCGAGTGGATTCCTCAACGCAGTGATCTGCGCGTGCCCCGTTCGCTGACCAAGACGTTCAACCCGGCATTCGCCTTTTCCAGTGGTCGGTTTCCGTACGGGTCGAATGGCCATTGGCTGGACAACATCACGCCCGCCGCGATCGCCAACAACTATCGCCGGGGAATCAGCGCCACTTCCGGAGGCCACTCTTATTACGGCATGGTTCCCGCGGCCAGGTACTTCCAACGCGACCCCACGATGTTCGCTTTGATCGACGGCAAGCGTACCGCCGAGGGCAACCATTTGTGCTCGACGCATCCTGAAGTTCGACGGCTATTGGTTCGCGGCCTGCGTGAGCAATTCGACAAGGGTTATGACGTCGTGACGCTGGGGCAGGAAGACGGATATGCGCGCTGCCAGTGTCCGCAGTGTGAAAAACTCGACAAGTACCGTTTCAGCGCCTCGCAAATGAGCTGGCGCGATTTTCAACGGATCGCGCTGCGAGAAACTCCTTGCGAGCGGCTGTTTCTGCTGCACAAGTCGGTCATCGATGAAGTGCACAAATCGCATCCCAAGGCCATCGTGCTGTTGTTCGCGTACGCGCCCACCGCCTGGCCTTCCCAGCGGATCAAGACGTGGGGTGACAAGGTCTGGGTCGAGTTGACCAATCAGGACCCGGAGATCGTGGAGTCGTGGAAGGGGAAGAGCGGTGGTACGACGGGCTATGTGTATTGGTTCGACATTCAATTGCCGATGGGTATGGACGTGCACGCCACGCCGGCCGAAGCCGCCCGTCGTATTCGCTACCTGCATCAAAGTGGCTTCCTGGGGTTGTATCAATTTCCTGAAACCAACTTCGGATTTCAGGGGCCGGTGATCTACGCCCTGGGCAAGTTGATGGGTGATCCCGATCTGGACCCGGACATGTTGGTTCAAGAGTATTGCCAGGGGGTGTACGGCAAGGCCGCGGGGAGCATGTTGCAGTTCTTTGAATTGTTGTACGAAGTCCACGAGCAACGGTTTCCGTTTCGCTTGCGGCAGGGCGGCATGTGGCCCCGGTGGCTGACCACCGCGGATCTGTACTTGATGCTCTACACGCCGGATGTTCTCGAACAACTCAGTGCGCGGCTTCTTCGCGCCGAATCCGAGGCCAACACCGAGCGCGCGCGGGGCTGGGTGCGACACACACGGGAGTACTTCGAATTCACCGAGCTGCTGACGCAGGCGGTGACCGCCTTTCGTGCATACGAGCGGGACAAGACCCAACAAAAACGGCTCGATCTCAAGTTGCGAGTCGATCGGTTCAACGCCTACCGCCTCAGGATTCTCAACTACGACACAGCCTACGTGGACGCTTGGTTTCCCGGTCACGGACATTTTTGCAACTGGCTGAGCGCGGGCGCGCAGCATGAGTCGAAGGTTTATTACACTCCGTGGGCGGCGCGCAAGGCGGATGTGCTGCGGCGCGGCGTCGAAAAATTGGCCATCGGCTACGGTGGCGGCCCCGGGTACAGTTTCGTCAAGCAGCCGTTCGTGTTGGACTTCAGCGGCAAGTGAACGAGTCCCCGACCCGGGTCAGCTGCGATCACGGAGCCGTCGTCACTTGAGGCCCTTGCGGAGCACGTCCTCGATTGGCGGTGGGACAAACGGGCCGCTGTTTTCGTAGCCCGGTCCGAAATCACAACCGGGTGTGTGGTATTGGCGGTTCACGGTCGCAGCGAATCCCAAGCGCCGGATCTTGAGATTGGCAATCGTGTCCTCGGCACGCACGCCCACCTGAGTGCGATAAACGGCACAGTTGCTGACGCGGACCCATGCGCCGCCTCGACGCGTCGGCCCCCGCAGTCGAAAAGCCACCTGGTTGTCGTAAAACAGGCAGTTATCCACGCTGGCCGTCACGTTTTCCTTAAGGTTCAGAGCGGCCATCAGTCCGATTTGTCCCGGTTGTTTCCAGCCGTGCAGGATGCAGTCGCGGATCACCAGCTCCGCCCTGGGCCCCCCGGGTGGGGTTTTGGTATCCACCGCGTTCTCGCCCGGCCGCTGGCCTTTCTTGAACTGCGCCGCGTCGGCGGGTAACGTCCCTGTCCATAACCGGCAGCCTTCGATGAGCACGCGGCCCGTCGACCTGCGGTCCGGGTCGAATTGGATGCAGTCTCCCGAAATCAAGCCGATGTCGCAGTTGCGGATCGTCACATTACCCCAGCGGCCGGTGATGCCGTGCGCGTCGCGCTGTCCCTGGAAACTGCCCGCCAGTAGGTGGTGGATCCTGCAGTTTTCGATCACCACGTTGGTGCCGAACACACCGATGCCGTTTCCCGACGCATTGCGAATTTCACAGTTGCGGATCGTCACGTTGTCTGCCGACACCTTGACGCGGTTTCCACCCTGCCAGGCGCTGTCCACCACGTAGTTTTCGTACACACCGGGCTTACTGATCAGCAACCGTTGGACCCGTTTGGGGTTGGCCTTCGTTCCCACGAGGCCCTTGGGGCCCGGCGGTGCGGCGGATATCGACAGCGGGCTAACAACGAGGGGCAGTATGGAACAAAGCCCAATTACCGCGAGTTGCGCGCCGAGCATGCCGTGTTCTCCCCATCAAACGCGCCGCGCGGCAAAACGCGGACGGCAGCAGCCGAAAACAGCGTTGCCGCCGGCATTTGCCGAGGGAGCCTGATTCGTTGCGTGGCTGTTTCCAACGCTGCGGATGTTGTTACGTGAGCAATTCCGAGAGCGGTCCTTGCTGGATCGATTTGTCCAGGTTCAAATCCAACCGGCCGAACGCATCCCGAGGGTGACCAACGGCGTGCAGCAGCGTGTTGTAGAAATTGGCGATCGTGTGGTGACCGGGTTTTCCGTATCCGGGGTATTGCAGGTAGCGGCCTCCCGGGCGTGGTTTGAGTCGATTGCCGAGTCCGCCCAGCAGCACGAATGGCCACTCGATGCAACTGCCGTGATGTTTCTCGGCCGCGTCGCTCAGATAGACGATCAGCGTGTTGTCCAGCATGTTGCCGTCGCCTTCGGGTACCGCTTTGAGTTTGGCGGCCACGCGGGCGATTTGATCCACTTGAAATCCGCGGATGCGATTCCGAGCTTCCACGGCCGTCATGCCTTGGACGTCTTCCGCGTGTCCCAGGCCGTGGACATGTTTATTGATCCCCAAGCCGCGGTAGGTGACATCCAGGGTATCGGCACGGATGGTGACCACGTTGGACAGTCCCGCGATCAACGCGGCGGCCGCGATGTCGAAATGGGCTTCGATGCGATCGGTTTCCACATTCGAGGTGTACTTGTCGTTCACTTGTGGAGCGTGGCGGCGGATCTGTGCTTCGAGTCCCGTAAGGCGTCTGCGGCGATCGCGGAGACTTTCGAAAGCCTCCAGGTAGTGGTCGAGTTTCTCGTGATCGGCGGCCGAGATCCGGGCTTGCAGCCGTTTGACGTCGCGGACCATGTGGTCCAGCAGCATGGATTTCAGCTGCTGTGCCGCGCGGGCATCCTGGCCGGTGGCGGCGATGCCGAACAGATTCTTGTAGGCCATTTGCGGGCTGGCCTGGTAGGGCAGCGGGCGATCGGTGTCAATCGCTGAGATTCCGGGGTAGACCACGGAATCTTTGACACCCGAGAGCACTTTGCCTCCCAGCGTCAAGCCGACGTGGGGAAAGATGGCTGGCAGCTTGCGGGCCAGAACTCCGTCGATCGTGGGACTGGCGGCGCGGCCCGGGCTGCCTTCGCTGCCGGTATGGAAACAGCCCATGGCTCCGTACCAGGCCGAATGGCCGCCGCGGCACATTTTACCCGACAGTCCCTGCAGCAGCGTAAGCTGGTTCTTGAACGGAGTGAGTGGCTGCAGCGAATTCGGCAACGTGTGATCGGCCAGCGAGACATCCAGCAGCGTTTCCACGGGCCGCAGTTCGGCGGGCCAGCCCGCTTCTTTCCCGGGATAGACTCGGTTCTCGGCCAGCTTCTCGGGAACCAGTTCGGCCGGTGTCAATCCGCTGCATTTGACCACGAACAGGAAACGCAACGGAAGTTGCGCGGCGTCGCCGGCGGCGTGTATTTTCCGTTGCTGCAGGAACGGCAACAGCAAGGGAGACAGTCCGGCTCCGACGGTTGCCTTCAAGATGTCTCTGCGCGTTGTCTGCGACATCCGCTCACTTCGCCTTTCTGTACAGGAATGCATCGGAAGACAGCAGCGACGCGATCAAAGCCTTCATGCTGCCGTCGCGTTTCACGTACGCCGCATCGGCGGCCATCAATGTTGGCGAGTCGTCGAGGGTTTCGTTACGGCCCATCCAGTAGCGAAAGGCGTGACGAACGAACGATCGACGGACGCGCGCCGATGCGGCGAGTTTGTGCACCAACGCGAATACCGTCTCGACCGGGCCGTCCAACGGCTTCTCACCGCTGGCGGTGATGGCGCCCGTCGTGTCGATCGGCAGCGTCTGGGCGTCGGCATGACGTTCCGGAAAGATCGACAGCAATTCCCCGACCATTTCCCTGGTCCGATATCGACCGAAATCGTCGTACCTTTCGAATGGGAGCCCCAGTGGGTCCATCTTGCGATGGCACGTCCAGCAGTAGGCGTCGCGAGTTGCCTGCAGGCGTTCGCGCAACGGCTTGTGGGGGTCCTGGGGCACCACGGCGTTGACGTTGAGCGGCACGTCCGGAATCGTGTCGGCTAGCAGGTGTTCGCGAATCCACTTGCCGCGTCGGATGGGATCGTTGTCGAAATTTCCACTCCAGGCGATCAGCCAGGCGGGATGCGTCAGGATTCCCGCGCGTTGCTTGCCGGGCATCCGGAACGGCTGTTGTGTCGGATAATCCCAAGTCTTGTGATCCAGGTTGTAGAAATCGACGTAGCGACGTGCGTCGGGGCCCTCGATGGGAATCGGATGGCGACCGGCCGCTTCGGCCGTCTGGACGTAATTGGTATTGAAGCGAAAGTTGGCGTCGTTCTTGTTCGTCTTGATGTAGTGCAGGTCCTTCTGGATGTTCTCCAGCGATCCCAGATAGGCCACGAAATACTCGTCGGTGGTGAGCAATCGCCGCAGCACGTTGCGGTCTTCATCGAAGATGTGCATGACGAGCTGATCGGCGTCGTCCACCATCCGCTCGGTCAGATAACGGTCGCCGTGTCCAATCCGTTTTGCGTCCTTGAACACCTTGGGCGCGTGGTGATAGCCGAAGAACTCGCGGAAGAAACGCAGCACGCGGGTGTTTCCGATCCGGTGATCTTCGACAAACATCCGGTAATCCGCCGTGGACATGTTGTTGTCGTTCAAGATTTGCATAACGACACTTCGAATGTTCCGGGGATCATCCAGAACACCTGTCAATGCGAGTCGCAGCAGGCTTGTTCGAGAATCTGAGTGATCTCCGTCGTTGGCCGTGCCTGGCTCGACTGGCCGCGATCCATCCCTGTCGCGGCTCGGCCACCGCAGCAGGATTTGGCCCGGACCTTTGTCGTTCAGGGCCCGGGCCAATGCGAATGCCAGTTCATATCGTGACAGCTTGTGCCGGCCGTGTTGGTCACGCGGTCCCAGGCCGATCTCCATGCGATACACGGCTTCGGGTTTCAGCAACACGGCTTGCAAGGTTGTCTGCAAGCCGCGGACATTGCCGCTGACCGCGATCGCTTTGCGACAGAATTGGACGAGTTGCGTCATTTCCGGCGGCGTGGGCGGACGCTCGAGCAGCAGATCATATTGCAGAGAAATCGCGGTACGGATTTGTTCGTCCGAGGGAGCGTTCTGGCTGTCGATGATGTGTTGGAATTCCGGTGGCGTGCGCTTGAGTCGCCGCAGGCGGTCTTCATGATCGCGATACAACACGCCGTCTGTCTGGTACTCGACGATTGTCCGGCAGTTCATCATCAGCAGTTCCAGGGTTGCCGCATCGGCAAAATGTTGAGCGGCGTAGTCGGCGATTCGCCCCTTGCTTTCGTCCAGAGGAAACGGTTGATGGATGGCCGCGTGCTGCCGCAGATTGCGACCGACACCGTTCACAAACCGGTCGTAGACAAAGGGGCTGAGTCGCCACAGCCGCGGTGGCGACGCGGTGGGGCCCGTGTGCGAACCGTCGAACAGCCGTTCGTGATTCGTGTGGTTCCCGAACGATGGTGAGCGGCGCTTGTGCTCGATCACGGGAGTCTGGTTGACGCGTCGCAGTTGACCGGTGATCCAGTCCGTGACCCTTTCAACCTGGAGTGCGCTCGGGCGGTTTGCGGTTCTTGGAGGCATCGCGCCCAGTTTCAGTTGCTCCAAGACGCGTTGCCAGGTATCCAGGTGCGGCGCGTCCGTGAAGTCCACTCGGATCCGCTGCAAATGCAATCCCGCCTCGGGTTTCGATTCCCCGTGGCACTCGGCACAGTAGGTCTTCAAGAACGGGTGAACGACGCGCTGGAAGTCGGCCGCCGAAGACGCGTCCGGTTGGGCGGCATCGGCCGGGGTGGCGATCGTCAACACCAGGGCGGACAGCAGACCGAAATGAAAGTGACGTTGCACCATGTTCTCAGTTACCGAGTCACGTAGCAGCCGGAACGACTGTTTCGCCATTCTAACATGGTTGCGAGGCGAAGAGATACCGCCACCGAGATGCCAGCGCCGTGGCGGCGGGGACGAGTGATGGATTGGGCGTTTGTCGATTTCGTGACGCATCGGATCCCCAGCCGTGAGTTCACGCAGCATCATCGCTCGGAACATGTTATTGTGGGAAGGCACGCGATCGGGCGCGAAGCGGCTCGGTATCCAGGAACGACGGTGGGCCGCGTTTCAGAGTGGAATGGCCCCAGCGGGAGTTGAACAGAGTGGCGAACACACGCAGCGGATTCTGGTGCGGAATCGTCGTCGTCGGCTGTCTGTTCGCAACGCAACAGGCGGTGGACGCGGACGATACGGTCTTCTTCGAAATGCGGATCCGTCCGTTGCTGATCAAACATTGCCTGGAGTGTCATGGGATCAAGAAGCAGGAATCCGGACTGCGGCTGGATTCGCGCGCGGGCTGGATGCGGGGCGGCGACAGCGGCCCGGCGATCATACCCGGTGAGGCCGACAGCAGCCTGGTGATTAAGGCGGTACGTCACAGCGACCCGGATCGGAGAATGCCGGCTGACCGGCAGAAGCTGACTGCGATGCAGATCGCCGATCTGACGACCTGGATCGACAAGGGTGCCTTCGACCCGCGGCAGGCGAGCGATAACGGAGCGTCGGATTCGCGGATGAGTCTGGAAGCGGCGCGCTCGTTCTGGGCCTTTCAGCCAGTGCGATCACCCATACCGCCCACGGTCAATCGTCCGGGTTGGACCACGACAGCCATCGATGCCTTCATTCTCGCGGAACTGGAGCGGCGGCGCCTGGTCCCGGTGGCTGAGGCCGACAGACGGACCTTGATTCGCCGGGCGACGTTCGACTTGACCGGTCTGCCCCCCACGCCCGCGGAGATCAACGCGTTTCTGAGTGATCGGTCGGCGGACGCGTTCGAAGTGCTGCTGGATCGGCTGCTGGATTCGCCCGCTTATGGCGAACGCTGGGGCCGGCACTGGCTCGATGTGGCCCGCTATGCGGACACGGCCGGAGACGGAGCCGATTATCCGGTGCGCGAGGCGGTCAAATACCGTGACTGGGTGATCCGTGCCTTCAATGCGGACATGCCATTTGACCAGTTTGTCCGCGAACAGATTGCCGGTGACATTCTGGCGGGCACGGGCGCCAGGCAACAGTACGCCGATCGTGTGACGGCCACGGGTTTTCTGGCGATCGGCAAACGCTATGGCTATAAGCCTTCACCGGATTATCAGCATCTGGATTTCGCCGACGTCATCGATTCCGTCGGCCGCTCGCTGCTGGGTTTGTCGTTGGGTTGTGCCCGCTGCCATGACCACAAGTACGACCCGGTGTCCACTGCGGACTACTACGCCCTGTATGGCATCCTGCAGAGTACGCAATGGTCGTTTCCCGGTGGTGAAGAGCACAAACGGCCCGCCCATCTCGCGCCGCTGGTGCCTCCGGCCGAGGCGGCTCGACTCGAAAAATCCAAGACCGACGCGCTCGCTGAGCTGAACGCTCGGCTACCCCAGCTCAAGAATGAACGATCCCAATTGGGCGGGCAGTGGTTCGCGGGTGGAGTGGATCTCGACCTGGAGGCTCAGACCACCGGCAAGCCCCCTGGGAAACCCTGGGTCTCGGCCGGACCGATCGAGGTGACTGCGGCCGCTCAAAGTCCGTTTGCCCACGTTCATCCAGCGGGAACACGCGGAGTGCGGCTGGGCAGCGGCAAACCCACCGATGGATTGCGCTATGTTTTCGAAGACGGATTGCGGACCACTCCGGGCAAGCAGATGCACTTCACGCTGGATTTCCGCACCACCGCGAAATCGACTCAGACAGGGGCCTATCGGTTCTACCTGGGTCGCGGCGTTGTGCAGTCGCTGGCAGTGGAGTGCAGCGTGACGGCCGACCAGTTCGCGATCCGTAACGCATCCAAATGGGAGACGATCCGTACCCTCCAGCCCGGCACCTGGTACACACTGCGATTGACGCTCGACCCGCACAAGAAAACCTATTCCGGCATCGTGGGCACGCCGGACGATCTGACGCGATTTGAAGACAAAGGACTCGGTCCCAACTGGGATGGTGTGGCGGACACATTCATCTGCGACGCGTTCGGTCATGTCGCCGGTCCCGCCTGTGCGCGGGATGTGGACAACATCGGTTTGCAGGATACACCGTTTGCCGCGCCGGGCAGTGAGCCCGTGCTGCGTCGTCGGCCGACGGCGGACGACAAGCGGCGGCTGGCGGAGTTGGAAACGGAAATCCAAGCGTTGAAAGACCGGCAAACCACGCTGTCGGCGTCGGCTGCCTACGAAGTGGCCTACGCGGTCAGCGAGGGCAAGCCGGTCAACGCCCGCATTCACACGCGGGGCGAGCCCACACAGCCGGCGGCCGAGGTGCCGCGGCGTTTTCTGGAAGTGCTGGGGGGCGACACGCTGGGACCCGGATCGTCGGGTAGCGGTCGCCTGGAACTGGCACGCTGGATCACACGCCCTGCGAATCCACTGACGGCGCGGGTGTTCGTGAACCGCGTCTGGCGCTGGCATTTCGGACAGGGGCTTGTGGGGACGCCGAGTGATTTTGGGGCCCGCGGTGAACGTCCCACG
>Ga0315336_1003206_pt1 | contig 22468 bp, 20 predicted proteins | sample ASW5metaG_FD_204512 | JGI IMG/M metagenome (GOLD analysis project Ga0315336, IMG submission 204512) | Ammonia-oxidizing marine archaeal communities from Monterey Bay, California, United States - ASW #5 | ecosystem: Environmental > Aquatic > Marine > Intertidal zone | place: USA: California... | reverse complement strand
TAACGCAAAACAACCAACATCTTGTAATTATCGGCGACCACCAGACCAAGGCCATGACTCCCGACACCAGCCCACACCGCAACGCCCAGCGAAATCCCTAGGGCGGCTCGAAGACCAGCCGCGCGACCCCCTCTTAACGCCAGGCCAGCAACTAGAACAAAATCGGGACCAGGACTGATTAGCGCCAATAAGAACGTGATGAGAACTGTTGCGGCCATAGCAATAACATCCATAACGGGTGTTCCGTGTTTGTTTCTACCTGGGCGCGATTACGTTGGCGGTGATTGACGATCCAGCTTTCGATTGGGCATACGCACATAACGCAGCAGCGCGGTAAGCGCGGCCGGCGTGACGCCTGGGATGCGAGCCGCCGCACCAAGAGTAGCCGGTCGGATATTGTCCAATTTCTGCCGAACTTCAATGGAAAGACCACCAATACCGCCGTAGTCTAGATCTTCGCTAAGCGCCAAAGCCTCGTCCTTACGAAAGGCCCGGATATCGGCATTTTGCCGGTTAATATAGCCAGCGTAGCGACCTTCAATTTCTAGTTGCGCCGCCACATCCAGCCTGACATTTTCCAACTCCGGCCACAAACCCTTTAGTTCTTGCCAAGAAATTTCCCGGTGAGCCAGAAGTGTCATGGCCGAGCGCCGGACGCCGTCTTGGTTAACCTGGTGCCCTGCCCTCCGCAGCTCCGTGGGGGTCATAGTCAAAAGCTCTAATCGCGCCCGGACAAATGTTAACGTCGCCGCCTTCTGTTCGTAGACCTTAGCGCGGTATGTGCTCACGCAACCGGCAGCGATTCCCCGCGGTGTCAGCCTGAGATCGGCGTTGTCTGCCCTTAGCGTAAGCCTGTATTCGGCGCGCGACGTAAACATGCGGTATGGCTCCACGGTACCCACGGTGGTCAGGTCGTCTATCATAACGCCCAAGTAGCCTTCGGCACGATCTACCGTTATCGGTTCCAAACAACCAACATCCCTTGCGGCGTTGATTCCCGCCAGCAACCCCTGGCCAGCGGCCTCCTCGTATCCAGTTGTGCCATTGATCTGCCCGGCAAAATACAAACGCGGGATCTTTATTGTCTCCAAGGTCGGTCGCAGTTCTCTTGGGTCCACAAAGTCATACTCTATGGCATATCCCGCTTGCAGCATCTTTGCGTTTTCTAGGCCAGGGATTGTCTTCAGCATTTCATGTTGGAGGCTCTCCGGCAGCGAGGTCGCAATACCATTCGGATAAATCGTATGGTCATCCAGACCTTCCGGCTCCAGGAAAATTTGGTGGCGTTCGCGGCTTGGAAACCGCACAACCTTGTCTTCTATAGACGGGCAATACCGAGGTCCTACACTCTCAATCTGGCCGTTGTAGATAGGCGCCAGTCCCTTGTTAGCCAGAATTAGTTTGTGAGTAGCTGGCGTTGTCTCGGTAAGATGACAAGGCACTTGTTGTGTTTCGACTCTCTCTGTGAGAAATGAAAACGGGACAGGCGGATTGTCAGCATGCTGAATCACTAGGCCATCGAAGTTAATGGTTCGACCATCAAGGCGCGGAGGCGTTCCTGTTTTTAGGCGCCCAAGAGAAAACGCCAACCTTTTCAGGGTGGTGGACAGGCCTTGGGCGGCCACATCACCAATCCGGCCCGCTGAGATACGAGAACCACCCCGATGTATTACGCCCCGCAAGAATGTCCCCGTGGTAAGCACCACTGCTCTTGCCCTAATTTCCTTGCCTTCAGCCGTTACTACTCCACTTGCCGAGCCCTGGTCATCGAGAATTAGGTTTTCCACGGCACCGGCGTAAAGGGTTAGTCCGTCTTGGTCATTCAACAGGGACCGAATAGACTCCCTATACAGCTTGCGGTCCGCCTGTGTCCGCGGGCCTCGCACTGCGGGGCCCTTTGAGCGGTTAAGCATGCGAAATTGAATGCCGGCAGAATCAGCCGCGCGGCCCATTAGCCCATCGAGGGCATCTATCTCCCGCACCAAATGGCCCTTTCCTAACCCCCCTATAGCCGGATTGCATGACATTTGCCCGATGGTTTCGAGTTTGTGGGTAAGCAATAGCGTCTCCGCGCCCACCCGCGCGGCAGCGGCAGCGGCCTCCGCACCAGCGTGGCCCCCTCCCACCACAATGACATCAAAGCGTTGCTTCATAACATGGACATATGCAGGTTACTGCTCAGCGGTCAAGTTTCCTTGGGTTTGCTATCGCTGCCGGGCACAAAAACCAATAACAGTGTGGCAAAGGACGCCACAGCCATCACAGCCAGCACTATGGCAACCGGCCAAAGACCCTGCTCCAAACGCGTTGCAACCAGCCTTGTGCCGAGAGCCGCAAGCGCCATTGCAACAAACGTTAAAGCGGCGCTGGCGCTAGAGGCATAGCGAGGCAACACATCCAAAGCCCTCGTAAAACCAGGACCACTTCGCAAACCAAGTCCAGCGACAAACGGGGTGACCGCTAACGCGACGGCTAACGGCGCCACATCTCCAACGACGACGACGGCGACGAATACACCAGCACCAATCATTTGGGCAACACAGCCCACCATTAAGATTGCGTCGGTCCCAATACGCCCCACCATTGGTGCCGCAAGATTTGCCGTCACCACATAGATCACGACAAGAATGACCTGCTGAGTTGCAAAGTCACCCGTAGTGCCCCCCATATGGGTAACTATCAAATAGGGTGAGGAAAAAATAAATGTCATCAACCCGGCGAACCCAAGGGCCTGCGACCATGCATACCCGTTAAACCTTCGGTTTCCTAGAAGTCGGATATACCCGTTCCATAGGGGTTGCGCCCCATCTAATTGTATCGCCGACACCTTCACTTTGCTCATCCAAATTACGGCACCAAGAGCCAATACAGCGATAACGTAGAAGGTGGAGGACCAGCCGAATGTTGCGACCAGCCATACCCCAGCGATAGGAGCTATAGCTGGCGCGATCGCCTCGATAGAGGTCAGGGCAGAAAGCAAACGGATAACATGGAGCTCGTCACCAAAACCGCGCAGTATAGCCGGTGCAACGGCGGCAGCGGCAGCGGCCGTAAACCCCTGAATGCCGCGCATATAAATCAGCATCTGCATAGATTGGGCGAAAGCACAACAAATCGATGCCACCGCAAAAGCAACGGTTGCCCATACCACGAGCGCCTTACGATCATACCGGTCCCCAAGAGCACCAAAAACCAGCTGACCCAAGGCAAATGTTCCGGCAAAAACCGCTAGAGTGTCCTGGGCTTCTATTGCGCTGCCGTTTAGTGCGGCCGGCAGAAAAGGAACAGCAGGTAAATATAGGTCTGTAGCCACGAAAGATGCCATGATGGCCATCATTATCGGCATCGCGGAAATGATGGAGTGCAGCAAAGCCTCGCCTTAGTGGTAAAGAGTCAAAGAAGGAATCCCGTCCCTGTCGGAATTCCTAATGCTACCATATAAACGACAACACCTTGCGATCCAAGCCGCTTTCAGCCTGTTTCGCTATTTGTATTTCGCAAACACCGTCACTGCATGCTCCCATTTTTCGTAGGCTATCTTCTTATTTGCCTATGCAAAAATCCTTGAAAACCGTATCTAACAACTCTTCCACATCCACACGGCCCGCAATACGCGCTAAAGCACGGGCAGAGAGGCGCAAATCCTCCGCAGCAAGCTCTAGCTCAGTCGCGTCCCGTGCTCGACGAAGGGCGGCCGCACAATCTACTAGTGCCCTGCGATGCCGACTGCGGGTTATGGGTGCCGCAGCGGCCACATCTAACTTTTCTCGGACCCGCTGTTCGAGTCCGCGGAGAAAGGCTTCCATTCCAAGACCGCTGTGTACTGAGACAAAATGGGTCGCGGCAGCATCCGAATCGGGGGCAATTCCGCTTCCCTGCGGCGAGCTAAAAAGGTCGGCCTTACTGACAACCACCAAAGTTTCTGCGTCGACTAAATCCAGAGTGGCCGCGTCTTGGGTGGGATAGGTTTCTCCATCGAAAAGAGCAATCTTTATATCTGCGTCCTGTGCCCGGTTAAGGGCCCTACGAATTCCTTCATTTTCAATAGCATTACCCGCGTCCTGCAAGCCCGCAGTGTCCGCGATTGTCAGCGGCAATCCGCTAAAATCCATATGGACCTCAATCACATCGCGTGTGGTACCAGCGGTTTCAGAAACAATGGCCGCATCTCTCTTGGCAAGCGCATTCAACAGAGTGGACTTGCCCGCATTTGGCGGTCCCACTATAGCCACCATAACCCCCGCGCGCAGGCGTTCGCCGCGACGCCCATCCTTGAGTTGCCTTTGAATGGCTTCTTGAAGGTCCTCTACTTCGCCCCAAACCCTATCTGCCACATCCTTCGGTAAATTCTCATCTGGAAAATCTATAACCGCCTCCAGATGCGCCAAGGACTGGACCAGACGGTGCCGCCAGCCCTCACAAAGCTCCTTGAACGCCCCACCCATCTGACGCAGGGCTTGCGTTTGTTGAGCGCGCGTTTCCGCATCCACCAAATCCGCCATCGCTTCTGCTTGTGTGAGATCCAACTTGCCGTGCTCGAAGGCTCGTCGAGCAAACTCGCCTGGCTCCGCTGCACGCAAACCACGCAACGAACTCAGCGCAGATAAGATGCTGTCTAGAACAGCCCGACCGCCATGAAGATGCAGTTCGACAACATCCTCGCCGGTGTAGCTGTTGGGACCTGGAAAAAAAATCACCAAGCCGTCATCGAGAAGATTGCCGCTGTCCGGGTCAACCAACTTTTGGCGCACCGCCCGGCGCGCAGACGGTGTTGGGGACCCCAGGTATTTGAGTGCCGTGGCTGCCGTGGCACCAGAGATGCGCACGACGGCAATTCCGGCTCGGCCTGGCGCGGAAGCGAGGGCGAAGATAGTATCATTGGACATTGCGGTTAGTATAACTCAGTTATTCTTAAGTCTAGCGTGCGCCGGGGGAAGGGCGACGGGACATAGCCAGACACGTGTTTAGGGGCCCGGTTTCCTCTATTGTTATGTTTCATGGCGGTGGGTCCCTTAACGTTCGTTTGACTCAGCCCCTGGACTGCCTAAGGGTAGGGATGGCTGGGTAGCGTGTCTACCCTTCCTAATATTCGGCCAGAGGAACCGATCATGCAAACCCAACAGAATACAGGCCGCAATCAGTTGTGCTCTGAGACCAGCCCCTATCTTATTCAACACAGAAACAATCCGGTACATTGGTGGCCTTGGGGCGAACCTGCCTTTCGGGCCGCGCGGGACCAGGATATTCCCATCCTGCTATCCGTGGGATACGCCGCCTGTCATTGGTGCCATGTAATGGCTCACGAAAGTTTTGAAAACCAGGAAATCAGCGATGCTATGAATCGCCTGTTCATCAACATCAAGGTTGATCGGGAAGAGCGCCCGGATGTTGATGCTATTTACCAGAAAGCCCTGGCCCTGCTCGGTGAGCAAGGGGGTTGGCCGCTAACAATGTTTCTGACTCCGTCTGGCGACGCGTTTTGGGGTGGCACTTATTTCCCGCCGACTCCCAGGTGGGGAAGACCGGGATTCGCTAGGGTTCTGGAAGAAGTTCATAGGGTTTATGGGGCGGCCCGCAAGGACGTAGCCAACCAAAGCAAGGCGCTGACCCGCGCCATTACAGCCCGCCCCCAACAAGGGTCTCAAGAAACCCTCTCCATAGATACGCTGGATGGCGTGGCCACAAAGCTTCTTGGTTATCTTGACGCTGAGGAGGGTGGAATACGGGGCGCGCCCAAGTTTCCTATGCCGCTTGTCTTCGAGTACCTTTGGCGCGCATACAAAAGAACCGGCGACGCCCGACTTAAAGATGCCGTCGTGCTAACGATGGACAAGGTATGTCAGGGGGGTATTTACGATCACATTGGTGGCGGTTTCGCGCGCTACTCAACGGACGACCGATGGCTGGTGCCCCATTTCGAAAAAATGCTTTATGACAACGCTCAGATTCTCGATCTTCTGACTCTGGTCTGGCAAGAAACAGGGTCTAGTCTTTACCAAGCACGAATCGAGGCCACCGTAAGTTGGCTCGAACGCGAGATGGTGGGGGAAAACGGCGCCTTCGCCGCGACATTAGACGCGGATTCCGAGGGGGAGGAAGGAAAGTTCTACGTCTGGAGCGCAACTGAAATTGACTCGTTATTAGGTCAGGACGCGGAGCTTTTCAAATCAGCCTACGGCGTCCAAAAGGGCGGCAACTGGGAAGGCAAGAACATCCTAAGTCTTCGCAATAACTTTAATACAACCCGGCCGAGCGGCGCACAACAAACGCTTGATGCGTGCTGTGGCGTTTTATTTAATGCTAGAGAGCTGAGGACGCGCCCCGGTCGAGACGACAAGATACTAGCCGACTGGAACGGCCTTGTGGTCGCCGGCCTGGCGCGAGCAGCGATGGTTTTTTCCCGAGACGATTGGCTGGCGCTCGCCTGTCGCGCCTTCAACGCCATTGCCAAAACAATGACGTGGAGGGACGAGATGGGACGCGCCCGCCTCGCGCACTCCCGCTGCTCTGGTCAATTGCAAAATATCGATGTACTCGACGACTACGCCAATATGATTAACGCGGCCCTCGCACTTTGTTCCGCGACAGGCGACGAAGGTTACGTCCAGCAAGGCATTTATTGGGCCGGGCTGGCGGACGCCTTGTTCTGGGACAAGAAGGATGACGGATATTTTTTTTCTGCCGGCGGCGCCAAAAACCTTATTGTGCGGACCAAATCAGCAACAGATAGTGCCGTTCCGTCTGGCAACGGATCTATGGTAAGCGCCCTGGCTCGTCTTTTCTATCTGACTGGCGAAGACCACTACCGCCGCCGAGCCCAAGACATTGTTGACGTGTTCGCCGCCGAGACCGTTGAGGCCGTCCCCCATGGTGTCGCTTTATTGAATGGGTTTGAGACCCTTTGTGCGGGCCTTCAGGTGGTTATATTAGGAGAAAGATGGGAAGATGGCACCGTCGGGTTGCTAGATGTTCTTTCTCAGCGCTCGTTACCCAATCTAATTTTGTTAACCGTTGCAGATGCCGGTCGCCTGCCAAAGAACCATCCCGCCTCAGACAAAGAGAAAATAGATGGCCAACCAACGGCGTATGTATGCCACGGCCAACGCTGTTCGCCGCCCGCCCCCACACCAGCCGCGCTCATCCAAGCGCTGCCATCGGTCTATATCCGGGAGCCCTGACCGTCGGCTGCTCAGGGGCTATCCCGCCGACAACGGATCGGCTACAAAGGCACCGCCACTGACCTTAACGTGGCTCCGATAGCGTCTGTTTGTAACCAACAAGAAAGGGGTCGGGCTGTGGGTAGAGCAATTGTTGTCCGGGGCGTCGGCGACGCCGGGGCCATGGAAGCAGAAAACGTCACCGTAGGCCGCCCGGGGGATGGCGAGGTCCTGCTTCGCCAGTCCGCCATCGGGGTTAATTTCATCGACACCTATCACCGCTCCGGCCTGTATCCCGTGCCCGGGGGAGCCCCCTTCACGCCCGGCATGGAAGCCGTCGGCACGATTGAGGCGGTGGGGCCAAACACGGGCGACCTTAAGGTGGGTGACCGGGTATGCTATGGAACCGGGCCGATCGGCGGATATGCTGAGGAACGTGTAATGCCTGCAGCCACATTGATTCGGGTGCCCGAATCGTTAGAAGACGACCAGGTTGCGGGGATGATGCTGCGCGGCCTAACTGTTTGGTATCTGGTATGCCGGCTCCATGAACTAAAAGCCGGCGAGACCGTGCTTTTTCATGCTGCCGCGGGTGGGGTGGGTTTAATCTTTTGCCAGTGGGCCCGGCACATTGGCGCCACTGTAATCGGCACCGTCGGTAGCACAGATAAGGCTGCGTTGGCCGAAGACAATGGCTGCCACCACACCGTGCTATACAAAGACAACAGCTTTGTCGACGCGGTAAAGACAATCACCCGGGGAGCGGGCGTGTCGGTTGTTTACGACGGCGTCGGCAAAGACACCTTCTTCGATTCTCTTGATTGCATGTCTAAGCGGGGGCTTATGGTCTCCTTCGGGAACGCCTCCGGCCCACCACCACCGCTTGAGGTGGGCTTGCTAGGACAAAAGGGCTCCCTTTTCGTAACGCGCCCCACGCTTTTCGATTACACCGGCACCCGGCCAGAACTAGAAAAAGCAACGTCCGAGCTCTTTGCTTTGGTCGCCAGCGGCGCCATCAAGATCGGCGTTGGACAGAAATACACCCTTGAAAACGCCGCGGCCGCGCACACCGACCTAGAAGGCCGCAAGACCGTTGGCTCGACCATACTAACACTGTAAATCACAAAGAGCCGAAACAGTCAGGTGGCGCAGCCCTTGGGCCGCGACCACCGAGCCCGTGTCACTGGTTCATCCGATCAAAGAAATCGTCGTTGCATTTGGACTCTCGCAGCTTTTCAAGCAGAAACTCCACCCCGTCTTGTGTCCCCATGGGATCGAGAATGCGGCGCAAAACCCACATCTTTGAAAGCATTCCCTGTTCCACCAAAAGCTCCTCTTTGCGAGTACCCGACTTTGTTATGTCAATGGCGGGGAAAATCCGTTTGTCGGATAGCTTTCGTTCCATCACGATTTCGGAGTTTCCCGTACCCTTAAATTCTTCAAATATAACTTCATCCATGCGACTCCCCGTATCGACAAGAGCCGTAGCTATAATGGTTAAAGAGCCCCCCTCTTCAATATTGCGGGCCGCCCCAAAGAACCGTTTTGGTTTCTGCAGCGCGTTAGCGTCAACGCCCCCCGTCAATACTTTTCCTGATGATGGTACAACCGTATTATAGGCCCGCCCCAGACGAGTAATAGAATCTAGCAATATTACGACATCGCGCTTTTGCTCAACGAGCCGCTTCGCCTTTTCTATTACCATCTCAGCAACCTGGACATGACGAGATGCGGGCTCATCAAAAGTTGAACTAACAACCTCGCCCTTTACTGTTCGGTCCATATCAGTAACTTCTTCGGGCCGCTCGTCTATCAACAAAACTATTAAGTATGTTTCTGGATGATTGGTCGCAATAGAATGAGCAATATTTTGTAGCATAACCGTTTTCCCCGCCCTAGGCGGAGAAACAAGAAGCGCGCGCTGTCCCTTTCCTAACGGTGAAACTATTTCAATAATCCTCCCTGTAAGGTCTTTAAGTGTAGGGTCGGCTATTTCCATATTAAGTTTTTGGTCTGGATATAGTGGTGTTAAATTATCAAAATTAATCCGATGTCTAACGTTTTCTGGTTCTTCAAAATTAATGCTGCTCACCTTTAATAAAGCAAAATATCTTTCTCCGTCTTTCGGGGATCGTATTGCTCCCTCAACTGTATCTCCTGTTCGCAGCCCAAAGCGCCGAACCTGCGAAGGAGACACATAAATATCGTCAGGTCCTGCTAGATAGTTCGATTGCGGTGAGCGCAAGAATCCGAAGCCATCCTGTAAGATATCAAGCACACCATCACCAGTAATTGTTTCGTCCGTATCGGCGAGATGTTTGAGTATCCCAAACATAAGGTCTTGCTTCCGCAAATTAGATGCATTCTCTATGCCTACGTCTTCAGCATATGCGACTAATTCCGGGGGTTTTTTTTCCTTCAGATCTTTTAGATGCATGAACTATCCAACCATTAGCTATAAACGTACTTTGGAAACACCACAGCCCAACATTTACAATTTATTGAGGATACATTTCTGTATCAGATACTAGCTTGGCAATGGAAAACAGAAAGGTGGGAGCGGTTGCCCCGTTTTGATAACAAGACCGTTACCTCAGGGCATCAAACGAGTCAACGTGTTTTCTTCTGAACCATTGGTGAGAGCATAGAACCTTACAATAGAACACTGATTAGAAAACATTGTTTGTGGATATAGTTTTCGTCTCTTTATCTTCTAAATAATATATAAAAGGTTGTTGTGTGTTGTTGGTCTTGTGATGGTTGGGGATTAACATAGGTCAACAGTTTCTACACATATGTACACACAACTCAGGCGAACCAAGACAAACCCGGGGCGAACTGTATATAAACGTATGTAAAGGATAATAGTCCTAGGGATCAGATGAAAAAAGGAAGGATAACTTTTGTTCGGGCTGTGGATAGAATTGTTTGTGTTCGGTTTTCCACAGAACGCACGTAAACACGATCACCTGTTGCAAGGAAATGAAAACGCAGTGTATGTCTTTCTTATAGTGTTAATGAAAAAGCGACCTCTCTGCTGAGGCCGGCAGTTATACCCCGTTTTGGAAACTTATACATGAGCGCTAAAACAGTAGAAGATGGCTAAGGGGCCCGATCATAATTTACATCTTGTCTCTGACTCGTCGGGTGAGACCGTAAGCAGCATCGCCCGCGCGTGCCTTGTTCAGTACAAAGAAAGCGATGTTACAGAACATTTTTGGTGGTTGGTGCGGACAGAGGGCCAGATTGAGCGAGTTGTAGAGGGTATCAAATCAGATCCCGGGGTTGTGGTCTTTACATTACTAGACAGCAGAATTCGGGCACACCTGGAGGGGGCGTGCCGAAAACTCGGGTTGCCCTGTGTTTCCGTATTAGATCCGGTTATGCAGGCGTTACAATCGTATCTCAAGACGGCGGCCGGGACAGAGATCGGCCGACAACACGTGCTGGACGACGAATATTTCGATCGCATAGATGCCATGCAGTACGCCCTGCAACACGACGACGGCCAGGCCCTTTCAACGATCACGGACGCTGACATAATATTGGTCGGAGTCTCCCGCACCTCAAAGACACCAACGTGCATGTATTTAGCAAACCGCGGGCTTAGAGCGGGAAATATTCCGTTGGTTCCTGGTTTGCAGCTGTCGGATGACATTGTTGCCGCCGGCGGGCCTTTTTTCGTGGGCCTAACCCGCGAACCAAAAAGCCTGTCTGATATTCGCCAAACCCGCCTCCGGATTATGAAGGAAGACCGCAGCCTAGAATATGCGGACATAGACTCAGTTAGGCTGGAGGTCGCGGCTTCCCGCCGGCTGTTTGAGAAATACTCGTGGCCAGTTATAGATGTCACGCGCAAGTCTATTGAGGAAACCGCCGCGTCTATCATTCAGCTCTTTAACGAACAGCGCTCATGATGGGTAAGAATGACATGATGGCGCCGCTCGTTCTTGCTTCGTCCAGCGGCAGCCGCGCGCGCGTCTTGGCATCCGCAGGCCTAAATTTTATTCAGGACGCGCCGTTGGTGGATGAGGCGCCCGTGAAGGAACGGCTGCAGAACGAAAACGCGAGCGCAGCAGAGTGTGCGGAAGCGCTGGCGAAACTTAAAGCTATCAAGATGTCATACAAACATAAGAAAGCGTTCGTTATCGGGGCCGACCAAGTTTTGGAATGTGATGGAAATTGGTTCAACAAGCCCGTCGATGTAGACCAGGCAAGGAATTTACTATTAGCTCTTCGCGGGAAGACACATCAACTATGGACGTGTGCCGCGATAGCAAAGGGGGGCGCGCCCATATGGAAACACGCTTCTGTGGCCTACCTTACTGTGCGGCCTTTTACAGACTCTTTTCTCGACTGGTATTTTGCAAGGGTTGGGGATCTGGCAACTCAGTCGGTCGGGGCATATCAGCTTGAGGGGCCGGGAGCCCAGCTTTTCTCCAAAATTAACGGGGATTTTTTTGCCATCTTAGGTCTTCCCCTCTTGCCTTTGATGGCGTTTCTTAGAGAAAGCGAGGCGGTGCCCATATGATGCTAACAGGAAGGGCTCAGCTAGCGGGTGTGGTTGGTTGGCCTGTTTCCCACTCAATGTCACCTGCGCTGCATGGTTACTGGTTAAGTACGTATGGAATTGATGGCGCATACGTCCCGTTAGCGGTAAAGCCGAAAGACCTGGAGGCGGCTCTTAGGGCCCTTCCTTCGCTTGGTTTTCGGGGCGTTAATTTGACCATTCCCCACAAGGAGACTGCGATGCACCTTGTGGACGAGGTTGATTCTTTGTCACGACGCATCGGTGCCATAAACACGATTTTTGTGGAGGGCGACGGGCGCCTAAGGGCAACAAATACGGACGGTTTTGGGTTTCTTGCAAATCTCCAACATAGCCTGCCAGAGTTCAACATAGGGGGTGGAACGGCCATTGTTCTGGGTGCCGGCGGGGCAGCCCGCAGCGTGGTGGCCGCCCTTTGTGGAGCCGGCGTGTCCAAGCTTTATGTTACAAACAGGACGAGGCGCCGCGCTGAGAGGCTTGCCGACGCAATCGGTGGCCCAACTAATGTTGTGCCCTGGGCAGAGCGCCACGACGTTCTTGATGAGGTGGGCCTTGTCGTCAACGCCACGGCCCTTGGTATGGACGGAAAGCCGTCTTTGGATCTACTTCTTAACACCGTTCAGCCGGATGCCGTCATTGCAGATTTGGTGTACTCGCCGCAGGAAACGCCACTTTTGAAAACCGCGCGATTAAATCAACACCCCACTTTAGGCGGCCTTGGAATGCTGCTCTATCAGGCGGTGCCCGGCTTTGAGGGTTGGTTTGGGGTAAAACCAGAGGTGACCGAGGATTTACTGACACACATCTTGGCGGAATAGGGAAAGACAAGAGCGATGCTGCGTCGTTGGCCTTTTATTGTGGTCGGCCTGACAGGGTCGGTGGCCACGGGGAAGTCCACCGCGGCGACCATGATCAGGGACTTGGGAATCCCGGTATTTGATGCCGATGCCGCGGTTCACAGTCTTTTGGGACCGGGCGGCAAAGCGGTCCCTGCGGTTGCGGCGGTATTTCCTGGCGTTATAAACGAATGTGTTGTGGACCGCCGAATCTTGGGCAACAAGGTCTTCAAAAATTTTGACCGCTTGAAAGACCTTGAGGCTATTCTTCATCCCCTGGTTAAAGAGGAGCGGACCCTGTTTCTAAAACAATGTGCGGCCCGGAGGCAATCCCTAGTCGTGATTGACGCGCCCCTCCTTTTTGAAACCGGAGGCTACAAAACGTGCGACTTCGTAATGGTTGTTAGTGCACCACATTTTGTCCAGGAACAAAGGGTTTTGCGGCGACCCGGGATGAACGAAACAAAATTGGCTGGTATTCTCGCTCGCCAGATATCAGACGTGGAAAAACGCCGACGGGCTGACGAGGTTGTTCCCTCAGGATCAGGGAAAAGAGAAACGTTGCGCCGCATAATTAAGTGCCTCAAAGTAGCTAGAAGAAAACGGCGCAAGATGCTTCGGAGATTGCCGTGCGTGAAGTGATTCTTGATACCGAGACCACAGGCTTAGACCCCACGGCCGGAGACCGGATTGTGGAAATTGGGTGTCTGGAATTGGTAAACCACGTTTCTACGGGTCGGGTGTATCAGCAATATATTAATCCTGAGCGGGAAATGCCGGCACGCGCTGAAGAGGTGCATGGCCTCACGTCTGATTTTCTTAGTGACAAACCGCTGTTTCGGGATGTCGCAGACGATTTTCTTGAGTTTGTTGGTGCGGCAACCGTGATAGCTCACAATGCCTCTTTCGATCTAGGGTTTATAAATGCGGAACTTGCCCAAATTGACAGACCGCTCATCCCCGAGAATCGGGTGGTTGACACCATTGCTATTGCACGGCGACGTTTTCCCGGAACCCAAGCTAGCCTCGATGCTCTTTGCCGTCGTTTCAATGTCGATAACTCAGCGAGAACGAAACATGGTGCGCTGTTGGATGCGGAATTGCTCGCAGAGGTTTACTTGGAGTTGGTCGGTGGCCGGGAGCCCGCTCTCGCCTTAACAGAGCAGGGAGACGGCTCCGCAGCGGCAGCTGTGGCCAAGAAAGAGGCTCGCATTGCACGGCCCCACCACCCGACGGCTCAAGAAGAGGCGGCCCATAACGCGCTTGTAGATCGATTGGAGGGGTCTCTTTGGAGACTATAGGGCAGATCTATTCTGACGATGTCTCCGTTCTGTTTGGTAGTGTCTGTGTCGCGTCGTTCCACCCGCTTGCGTCGGCGGCGTATTTCCTTTCATAAAGGTCTTTGAAATCTATAACTTGCAACATTAGTGGCGGAAAACCGCCGCTCGATGTAGTGTCCGCTACAATTTGTCGCACAAAAGGGAACAGCTGCCGGGGCACCTCAATTAATAAAACTGGATGAAGATGTGCCGGTGGAATCTCACCAATAGAAACCACCGCGGCGTATGTAATTTCAAGAATAAATGCTGTCTCGCTTTGTATGGTTGCCTCTATATGGATTCTGATGGTGATTTCAAATCTATTGTTCGTAAGGCCACGAACATGACAATCTATAGAAAGGGGTATGTCAGGCGCCTGTTTTTGCAAGATATCAAAAATGCCCGGGGCGCCAGGTATCTCGAACGAAAGATCCTTCATGAACTGACCATGAAACACTATGGGTGCGACAGGTTGGTCCGTTTGGCCATCCTCTTCGTCGGATCCGTTAATGGCCCCTTTTTCGGCTTCACTCATTCTCGTCTCCATGGGCAATTGCGAGCAACGGGGTATCATGTAACCAAAACAACGACAAGTGACGAAAACTCAGGCGGTGTAGCGAATTTTTCGACCGGTGGTTACATATTATTTTCTGTCATCAGCTTGGCGGTTTATTACCTTGGATTCGCCTTCAATTACTACGCCACCATCTGAGGCCGTGCTGGGCCGGTTTGGTCGCGATTTTTTGAGAATAAGCCCAAAAACGATACGCCTCAGCGGCGACACTAATAACAACAATCCTATGGCGTCTGTCAGAAAACCGGGCACTAGCAACAAGATGCCTGCGATTAGCAGGCAGCCTCCGTGAAAGACTTCGGCAACTGGCGTAACGCCGTGTCTCAGATTGGCCTGTGCCGTTTTTAAAATTACGAGCCCCTGCGCGCTGATTAGTAACATTCCAGCCACCGCCGTAAGAATAACCAAGGCGATAGTTGCTAAAACGCCCACACGGGCCCCAATCTCAACAAATAAAATAATTTCGATCAGAGGAACAAAAATGAAAACAATGAGCAAAAGTAGTGCCATGCTTGCCCTTTTTCGTGAAAAATTCTATGGTCGACTTGATTGTTTGTTATATGTCTAATTAAGGTCTCAAAGAGGAACCGTCAAATAGCGTCGGTCTTTTGATGACCCCTTTAGCCTAGTGTGTGAAGCGCTGTATAGCTGGCCGGGTGTAATGGAAGGTTTTCAGTTTATAGATATTATTTTGCTGGCGATGGTGGCGGGTTTTCTTATCCTGCGTCTCCGGAGTGTGCTTGGTCGGCGAACGGGGCACGAACAGTCACCAAATGAGAATTTTCAGGCTGCCCGGGATAATGTAGTTCCGCTGCCAAGCGCTTCGCGAGAAACCGAAGAGGAGGCGGTGCCAACGGAGATTGAGCCCGCCTATAAGGATACCCCACTTGAGCCGGGATTGATCAGCCTCAGGCGCGCCGCCCCAGAATTTTCATCGAGCGAGTTTCTTGACGGTGCCGCCCATGCTTTTGAGCTGATTGTTGTGGCCTACGCCAAGGGGGATGTTGATACGCTCAAACCACTTCTTAGTTCTTCCGTTTATTCAAATTTTGCTTCAGCTATTCAGGATCGCGAAGACCGTGCGGAAACCATGGATACGCAACTTGTTTCAGTAAGACCCGCGAAGCTTGAGTCTGTGTCGATGGAGGGCGCTGACGCTATGGTTGCGGTGCGCTTCGAAAGCGAACAGGTGAATGTGATTACTGATGCAGACGGCAGCGTGGTTGAGGGAAGCTTAGACGTCACAGAAAGCGTCATAGATATTTGGACCTTTCGCAGAGATACAGAGAGCAGAGATCCCAACTGGACGCTGGTCGCAACGCGTAGCGTGGAGTGAAAGCAAACCCCGGTGACCACATCGTTCATAGCCCACCTCCAATAAGAAAAATTGTATTTTACCTGGCGATTTTAGCCGTCGGTTTCGGTGCTGGTGCAGGCGCTGTTTGGCTGCGCGGGACCCAGCCCGAGTCGACAGCTATGCGCGAGAAGTTGAGTGCTGTTGATCCACCGCAGCCTCAGAAAGTGCATGTTCGATATGCGGCCATTGATTACGATGATCTTGTGGGGTGGGGCGAAGATAGCATTATAGAGGCCCTGCCAGCGCTGCTTCGGACTTGCGAAAAATTTAAAGGCCTTGATGATAATATTGCGGTTGGAATCAACGGCCTTGGCGGGACGGTCGGTAGCTGGCGCGCGCCGTGCGCTGCTATTTCAGTGGTTGAGCCGGGTGATGGCGATGGTCTCAGGGCCGCTCTGGAGGCACTGTTCTTGCCCGTTTCTGTATTGAGTGGGGATGGAGATGCGGAGGGTACTTTTACCGGTTATTACGAAGCCGAGTTGCACGGATCTCTCAGCAGGACAAAACGTTATCGGGTGCCTATCTATGGTCTGCCAGATGATCTGATAAGGATAGACGTTAGAAGGTTTCTGCCCGATGTTGTCGCACCAACTATTGTTGGAAGGGTGGTTGAACGATCCGTTGTCCCGTATCACACGCGGGAGGCAATAGATGTGCACGGAGCGGTCGACGACCATGCGGATGTTCTTGTCTGGACGGATGACCCAGTAGATGCCCATATTCTTCATATACAAGGGTCGGGGCGGGTCAAGCTCCAGGACGGTAAGGTCATCCGTGTGGGCTACGCCGACAACAACGGCCATCTTTTTCAGGGCATTGGCAGTATATTGGTTCAGGCAGGAGAAATAAGACGGGGCGAGGCCTCCATGCCGAAGGTTCGCAAGTGGCTCAAGAAAAACCCAAAAGCTGCGGCTAATTATATGAATCAAAATCCGAGGTTTATTTTTTTTCGGCGTATCAAACAAGAGGGTCCAATTGGAGGCTTTGGCGTTGCTCTTACACCGCAGCGCTCACTGGCTGTTGATCCTACATACGTTCCTCTCGGAGCGCCCGTCTGGCTAAATACGACCGACCCCGACGGCCGTGTGTTCCGCCGTCTTATGGTTGCACAGGACGTTGGCGCCGCTATTAAGGGGCCTATCCGCGGTGATATTTTCTGGGGATATGGAGAGAGTGCATTTGCTATGGCGGGAAGGATGCATGGGGCTGGTCGATATAGCGTCTTGTTGCCAAGGGGTGTTGGGGTTCCGACTCACTTCTAAATGACGGCCGAGCTCAAGCAAACAATAGGGGTCTGGCTAGTTTTGCAAGGTAAGGACTATCGTATTTTCATGACCACGGGTTTCTGGGGGGGGTATGGGTAAGAATGACGCTAAATCCCGCCGTCCGATTACTGCGGAAGAAAGTGGTCTCTGGACTAGGGCGATGCGGGACGTGAGGCCGCGACACCTGGGTGTTAAGAATACCGAATCAAATATCTCCCATTCCCATATGACAGGGTCATTTAAGAACGAGCCTGTTGAGATGGGCAATAATGGCCCGATGGTTGATTTTTCCGGGCAGGACTCCACTGGTGACAGACCCTCGATCACGGACTGGCGCTCGCTCCGGCGTATCAAGCGCGGTCAGACTGCGATCGATGCGCGCCTTGACCTACACGGCTATAAACTGCAACGGGCTCATCGGGCCCTGGCCGCCTTTCTTCGGAATGCCCAGATTCGCGGCTACCGGTGCGTTCTGATTATTACTGGCAAGGCGCTTCGCAGCCAAGATCCCCGAGCGTCACTGAGGATCCAGGTCCCCAAATGGCTTTTGGCACCAGACATGCGTCCCTTTGTGCAATCCAGCGCGACCGCTGCTTTAAAGCATGGCGGTGGCGGGGCGCTATACGTTATGGTGCGGCGTCGAAAGACACAGGCGCCTGCCAGAGAGTAGATCTTAGATTGGGCTGTAAGCAAAGAGCGAAGTCAGGCGTCTTTATTCTTAGCCGTGACTTAGAAGCAAAAAAGAAGGCAGGCAGCGGGCCGGCAAGGTTAATTGATATTGATAATCATTCGTAATTACTTTATATGGTTTTTATGAAACAAACAGTGACCTTGCGGGATCTTCCCCCGGGGCAGCAGGCGCGGATCGTGCGGGTCGGCGTTAATAGCCCAGAGGCTGGTAAGGCCGCCGATGACCTTGAGCAACAACTGTTGCTCATCGGCTTTGAAGAAGGTGCTTCGGTAGAGTTGAGACATCAGGCATCTTTTGGTGGCCCGCTAGCCGTCAAGGTAGGCGGCCGGCTCATTGCGGTCCGCCCAGGTGATGCGGCCGCGGTCTTGGTGGATCCGATCCGGACCGGCTGATTATGGAGGCCACTTTGCGATTGGCGCTGGTCGGAAATCCCAACAGTGGGAAAACGTCTCTGTTCAACATTCTTACTGGTGGCCGACAAAAGGTGGGGAACTATCCCGGGGTCACGGTTGAGCGCAAGGTGGGCGTTTTTAATGCCCCCGATGGTTCCGCTATCGAAGTGATAGACCTGCCCGGCTCGTATAGTACGGATCCCCGAAGCGCTGACGAGAAAATCGCTATCGATGTGTTGACTGGCGAGCATGACACTGAAAAAAAACCAGACGCAATCATCTGCGTAATTGACGCCACAAATCTTCGCCAGCACTTGCGCTTTGTTCTGGAGCTCAAGTGCTTAGGTTTGCCTCTCGTGGTAGCTCTAAATATGATCGATCTTGCCCGGCGGGACGGACTTGTAATTGATGTGAACCGGCTAGAAGAAGAGCTAGCTATTCCCGTTATTCCTACCGTGGCGGTCCGCAAGAGAGGTGTATCGGATCTCGTGGCTAAGTTTTCTACACATGGATGGGACAAACTATTGCTGCGACGGGCAGCCCCAGGGGCGGAGCTGCCAGGGCCCGATGTAAGATCGTTGCAAAGAGACGCCCGCCGAATAGCTGCTGCCGCTACAATCCATGAGGGTCTGGAACACGCGCTTACCCGGCGATTGGATGCCGCGCTCTTGCATCCCGTAGCAGGTCCAGCGGCATTATTGATTATCTTATTTGTTATGTTCCAAGCGGTTTTTGCTTGGGCTGAGGCGCCGATGAGCTGGATCGATGCAGGCATTATCAGGCTTCAGGGCCTCGTTTCGGAAAGCGTGCCCTCTGGATATATTCAAAGCCTTATTGTTGATGGCATTTTGGCTGGTGTTGGCAGTGTAGTTATTTTCTTGCCCCAGATTCTCATATTATTCGCTTTTATACTGATCTTAGAGGCTAGCGGGTACATGGCCCGGGCGGCGTTCCTCATGGATCGCTTAATGAAGGTGGTCGGACTAAGCGGCCGCGCGTTTATTCCCCTTTTATCGAGCTTCGCCTGTGCAATTCCGGGTATTATGGCTGCCCGAACAGTGGAAAACTCAAGGGATCGTCTTACTACTATTCTGATTGCCCCGCTTATGACTTGCTCAGCGCGTCTTCCCGTATACACGCTAATTATTGCTGCGTTTATTCCGAACGAGGTGGTGTTTCTTGGCGCTGGCCTGCAGGGCACGGTGCTGTTCTGTTTATATCTGATCGGTATTATTAGTGCTCTGATTGTTGCGGCCGTTCTAAAATCAACGATAACAAGCGATAGCCCGCCAAGGCTGATCATGGAACTACCAAAATATCAAGTCCCAAGGGTCCGTGATTTGGCAATAGGGCTCTTTGCTCGTGCCAAGATTTTTCTGAGCAGAGCCGGCAAAATTATACTATTAGCAATGATTATTCTCTGGGCGCTGGCTTCTTTTCCAGGGCCCCCTCCTGGCGCAAGCGAGCCGGCCATAAACTACAGTTTTGCCGGCATCGTTGGGCGCGGCCTTGAGGTTGTGCTTGCTCCAATCGGTTTTAACTGGGAAATCTCGGTGGCCCTGATTCCTGGCATGGCCGCTAGGGAGGTGATGGTTGGTGCCCTAGGAACCATCTATTCCCTAGGTGGATCGGAAGAGGCCGTGGCGTCAGGCCTGGCCGGCGTATTGCAAGGGGCCTGGAGCCTACCAACGGCCCTTGCTTTTCTTGCCTGGTACGTATTTGCGCCCCAATGCTTATCGACCTTGGTAGTAACCAAGCGAGAAACTAATTCCTGGCGGTGGCCAACGTTTATGTTCGCCTACCTTTTTGTGATGGCGTATGGCGCGGCCGGCATTACCTATTGGATAGCTCAGGCGTTAATTAGTTGAGTTTTCCTCACGTTCCTGGGTTTTGGTAGCGGAAAGAGGGGCAAGCAAACTACTGTCGTCGGGGTAAAGGAAAAACGGTGACCAATACAAACCCGAACTGGACGCTCCTCCAGATTATTGCCTGGCAAGCTACGAAGGATATCAGCTTGGTTCGAGGCCTTAGAAAAGAGGAGCCAGATTTAAAAAATTCAGCGGTCCTCTTGGATGCACTGGGCGTGTTGCGCCAATATTCTGAGGACATAGACGAAGTATGTATTGGGAGGCCGGCACAAGAAATAATAGAGTCACACATAAGCGGGCGCATTACATTGTTTGCTGGGGTTACACTGGATGAGTTAGAGCGAATAGATCGGGCCGCCCTAAGCAATACGAGTATATACTTCAGTCGCCGACATGGACTGTATATACGAACCAACCCAGCCAATTCATCGGCAGGCATAGGAGTTAGGCTTGACGGCAGCCCTAGGCGAGGGGCGCCCCAGATATCCGGTTACAAACCGACCGCTGACCCCATTAAGGGCGCACTTGAAAAACTTGATAACCATGCGTGGCTGGACGCTCTGCCCAAACAAGCTACAAAAGAAAAAATTACTGTATGCAGGCCTGAGTGGCATAACATTTGTGCTGTGGCGAGTGAAGTGCAGCTGGCACTCCCTGGCGGCCCGGATTAGACGGGTGCACCCAATGACAATTGAGTTTGCAGCGGACCCCTAGAGTGTGTTTAAAAAGGAAACTCGCGTTTGAGCGGTTCTGGGCCGCCGCGTTTTTCCATAAGTTTCTTGAAGTAAGTCCACGATGTTTCGTTTTCCCGCTCATCTTCCAGTGGTGGCGGGTCTGTGTATTCCGGATAGTTGGCTGCAATCTCGTTTTTCATGGTGTCGGACATGTCGTTCCACGATCTTAGCTTTTTACCAGCGGTGTGCATGTAAATGATACCATCGCGGCCGGCCATCCGCATCCATGGCAGCCAATTGGAATGCCGGACCCAGCCGACTTGCACGCCCGCCGAATCCGTATCTTCATCTAGGAGGCTTCTAACATCGCCGAAGAAGTTAAACATTTCTGTCGCTCGGTAGGTGCCGCCGACATACTTTTGGTAATCGCCCGCTAGCACGTTCTCATAGTACAGTGGAATCGTCGAGGTAAACCACCAGCGACCATCCATTATGTCACCAGGGAAGGGCATTGGTTTACCATCCCGGCCCATACCGAACGAGGGCGCGCGAGAATTCACCGGGTCATTGGCTACGTGGATGACTTCCACTTCTTCGCCAGTGTAGGGATTATTCCAGGTGCGCAGGACGTCACCGGTGCGTTTGTCCTTATACAGAAGAATTTCACGGGTCCGGAGGTTGTAGCCGTAATTACCTTGTTCGTCTCGCACGGTACCGCAGTGGCGTACGTTCATGCCCTCAACATTAAAGAGATGTTTGTCTGACATGCCTGCGCGTCGCCCATAGGCTCGGCCGTGCCACCAGAATGTTTCTGCCTTTCCGTCCTTAAGGGAGCACTGAATCTTGCGCATGATCTTAGCCATGCCTTCTGCTGTAGTCATATCATGCTGTCTCGCATGGGCGGAAACCGCTAGAGTTAGACCAAGAAAAGTGCCAATCAGAATCGTCTTTAACATGCGATTATCCGTTCGTAATAGATGACTGCACAACTGTTGCGTCGGTGATTTATACTTGAGTATTGCTGTGAAACAAAGGTGCCATCTGGAAAGGTTCTTATAGAAGCATACCCTGTCTGAGCTTAAGGCGTTAGTGCTGACCGCAGTGATTGGAGCCGACGCCGCCCGGGCCGTTCCGTTTGGACAGCATTGGTGGTGGCGGCAACGAATGTGGTTCGAGACCAGGTTTTGTGCTACAGGATTCGGAAAAACGATCGGAGGGAATGGATCAATGGGCTACCATACATTTGTCGCGGTGCTGCTAGGTGTTGCTATGATTTTCATCCATGGCGCCGTCGCCCGGGAAGAGCAGGAGCGTAGGGACCCCGACGATGCCCGTCCAGCTTATACTGGGAAACCGGTGGTTAGCCGGCTGATCTCAGGTGCCCACGTCTGTACTGGTCTCACAAATGGCGAACCATGCGGTCAAGAAAGGTGGACCATTACCGTGCATAGTGATGGTACCCGGATCCTGCGATCTTTCCTTGATCAATCGATTAAGGGGACACAGATCAACCTGGTGTTGCGAGTGCAGGACGATTTTCGGCCTATCGATGCATTTGCAAGTGTTTATTCCCGAGGGAAATTTCTAGGTTCAGGTTTTTACGTTGTCGAGGGCGACATTCTCAATGTTTCAGTCAATGCGCCGGGCGGCTATTTCACCGACAAGGTCAATCTGCCAGAGAGGTATTCACTTCTGCTTCATCCCATTGCTGCCGACGGGTGGCACTATGCTTACTATGATAAGACTATTGGTGGGCCCCAGATGACAAGCCTTTGTACACTAGGTG
>Ga0315336_1003205_pt1 | contig 22478 bp, 23 predicted proteins | sample ASW5metaG_FD_204512 | JGI IMG/M metagenome (GOLD analysis project Ga0315336, IMG submission 204512) | Ammonia-oxidizing marine archaeal communities from Monterey Bay, California, United States - ASW #5 | ecosystem: Environmental > Aquatic > Marine > Intertidal zone | place: USA: California... | reverse complement strand
CTCAAGCAGAAGCGCCTAAACAAGAAGCAAAGCCAGAGGAGAAACCTCAAGCAGAAGCGCCTAAACAAGAAGCAAAGCCAGAGGAGAAACCTCAAGCAGAAGCTAAGACAAAGAATAATTCAGATAAAAAAGAGTAAAAAAAAATTCTTTTATATCGAGAATTTTTTGATACAAGAGTTATATTAAAAAATATATTAATATGAAAATTAGAAAGTTTTACCATGAAAAAAACAAAAGCACTTTGGACAGCTCACATCTTAACATTATTCCCAGAAATGTTTCCTGGCCCATTGGGATTTTCAATCATTGGTAAAGCACTTGAAGAAGAAATTTGGTCATTAAAATTAATTAATCTTCAAAACTTCTCAAAAAAAGGTCCAAAATATGTTGATGACAAGCCTTATGGCGGTGGTTCAGGAATGATTATAAAAAGTGAAATAGTTCATAAAGCTTTAGAAAATATAACTAAGAAAATAAAAAATAACTATTCACTAGTTTATCTAACACCTAAAGGAAAAAGGTTGGATCAAAACAAAATAAAAAGATTTGCAAAAAAAGATAATTTAATTCTAGTTTGTGGAAAATATGAAGGCATTGATCAAAGAGTAATCGATACTTGGAAAATGGAAGAAATTAGCATGGGAGATTATGTTTTATCAGGAGGTGAAATAGCTGCAATGAGCTTAATAGATTCCTGTGTTCGTTTATTACCTAACGTATTAGGTTCACCAAAATCTTTAGAAAGTGAAACATTTGAAAACAATCTTCTTGAATATCCACAATATACAAAACCAAGAAGTTGGTTGGGAAGAAAAGTTCCAGAAGTTTTATTATCAGGAGATCATGAAAAAATAAAAAAATGGAAAACAAAAGAGTCAATTAAAATAACTAAAATAAAAAGACCTGATCTATTTAAGAAAGTTGTAAAAAAATGAAAAATTTAGAAGTATTTGAAAAAAAGTATTTAGAAAAAATTAAGGAAACAAAAAAAATACCTGATTTTAATCCAGGAGATACAATAATTGTATATGTAAAAGTAAAGGAAAAAAAAAGAATTAGAGATCAGGCGTATGAGGGGGTTTGTATATCAAAAAAAAATTCTGGTATAAATTCTTCTTTTACTGTTAGAAAAGTTTCTTATGGGGAAGGGGTAGAAAGAGTATTTCCTTTATATTCTCCAAATATATCTCAGATTGAAGTAAAAACAAAAGGTAACGTTAGAAGAGCTAAACTTTATTATTTAAGAAAATTAACAGGTAGAAAAGCAAAAATAACAGAGGATAGAAATAATTTAAAAGATATTGTAAAAAAAAAGGAAGAAAAAATAATTGATAAAAAATTAGAAAATACTGAAAAAAATATAGAGAAATCAGAAAAAAAATCTTCAGATATTAAAGAAACTAAGGATAATAATAAAAATAAAGAAGATTAATAAATAATCACTAACTATTTAGTATGAGTGAAAATAAATCATCTAAAACTTTATTTGATAAAATTTGGGATCATCATGTAATTGACAATATAGATGATAGTAATTCTTTATTGTATATTGATCTCCATTTAGTTCATGAAGTAACTAGCCCTCAAGCTTTTGAATCATTAAGATTATCTAAAAGAAATGTTAGACAACCGGAAAAAACTTTTGCAGTGCCTGATCATAATGTTCCAACAATTAATAGAGAAAAAATAGAAGATGAGCTATCAAAAAAACAACTTGAAGCTTTAGAAAAAAATACAAAAGATTTCGGTATTTCATATTTTCCAATAACAGATATTAGACAAGGTATTGTTCATATTATTGGCCCAGAACAAGGATTGACACAACCTGGAATGACAATAGTTTGTGGGGATAGTCATACATCAACCCATGGTGCTTTTGGAGCATTGGCATTTGGTATAGGCACATCAGAAGTAGAGCATGTACTTGCAACCCAAACATTAATGCAAAAACCAGCAAAAAATATGAGAATAAATTTAAATGGAAAAATGCAAAATGGAATAACAGCTAAAGATTTAATACTTGGTCTAATTGGAAAAATAGGCACTTCAGGTGGAACGGGGCATGTTATCGAATACGCAGGAGACGCTATTGAAAATTTATCAATGGAGGGTCGAATGACTATTTGTAATATGTCCATTGAAGCTGGCGCAAGAGCTGGGCTTATAGCACCAGATCAAACAACATTTGATTATATTGAGGGAAGAAACTATGCTCCTAAAGAAAATTGGGATGAAGCTTTAAAATTTTGGAAAAATTTACCAAGTGACAAAGGAGCAAAATATGAAAATGAGAAAATTTTAGAAATCGATAAACTTGAGCCACAAGTAACTTGGGGAACATCACCACAGGATGTTTGTTCAATAAAAGGTGAAGTGCCTAATCCTAATGATGAAAAAGATTTAAATAAAAAACAATCTATTATAAATTCATTAGAATATATGGGTTTAACACCCGGTACTAAATTAGAAGATATTAAATTAGATCAAGTATTCATAGGTTCATGTACAAATTCTAGGATAGAGGATTTAAGGGCTGCAGCTAAAATAGTTAAAGGTAAAAAAGTAAAAATTAAAGCAATGGTTGTACCTGGTTCAGGTTTAGTTCGTCAAGAAGCAGAAAAAGAAGGATTAGACAAAATTTTTAAAGAAGCAGGTTTTGAGTGGAGAGAATCTGGTTGTTCTATGTGTCTTGCAATGAATGCAGATAAATTGAAACCAGGAGAACGTTGCGCTTCAACATCAAATAGAAATTTTGAAGGAAGACAAGGTAAAGGTGGCCGAACTCATCTTGTTAGTCCAATAATGGCAGCGGCAGCAGCAATTTCTGGACATTTAACCGACGTCAGACAATTTATTTAGTTTAATAATGGAAAAATTTAAAAAAATAGTAGGCATAGCGGCGCCTTTCACAAGAATAAATGTTGATACGGATCTGATCATTCCCGCTGAACATTTAAAAACAATAAGTAGGCAAGGATTAGGAAAACATTTATTTTCATATGTACGGTTTAATGAAGATGGTAGTGAAAATAAAAAATTTATTTTAAACCAATCTCAATATAAAAATTCTGCAATTTTAGTTACAGGAAAAAATTTTGGTTGTGGCTCTTCGAGAGAACATGCTGTATGGGCCTTAAAAGATTTTGGAATTAAATGTTTATTAGGTAGTGAGTTTGCAGATATTTTTTATAATAATTGTTTTAAGAACGGAGTTTTGCCTATCATTTTAGATACAAACAAAATTGAAAAGATAATAAATATTATTTCTTCTTCAGAAACTTCTGAATTAGAAATTGATTTGGAAAATCAATTTATTAAAACTAAAGAAAATAAAACTATAAATTTTGATATTTTACCATATTTGAAAAAAAATTTATTAGATGGTATTGATGATATATCAAAAACTTTAGAAAAAAAAAAATTAATAGATGAATATGAAGCTAATATGAAAAAAAAATACCCATGGTTAGGAAAAAAAAATGGATAAGAAAAAAATATTAATTTTACCTGGAGACGGTATTGGTCCTGAGGCAATAGATGAGGTAAAAAAAATAATAGATTTTTTTAATCAAAAAAAAATAATAAATATTGAAATAGAAGAAGCGCTTGTAGGAGGTGCTTGTATTGATGAGTGTAAAACTCCTATCAACGATGAAACTATTGAAAAAGCAAAAAAATCAGATGCGATTCTTTTAGGAGCAGTAGGTGGCCCTAAATGGGATAATTTACCATTTGATCAAAGACCAGAACAAGGTTTATTAAGACTTAGAAGTGATTTAAAATTATTTGCTAATTTAAGGCCAGCTATATCTTTCGATCCTCTTATTCATGCATCTAGTCTAAAATCAGAAATTATAAAAGGACTAGATATATTAATTGTAAGAGAATTAACAGGTGGAGTTTATTTCGGAGAACCAAGAGGTATTGAAGATTTAGGCAATGGGAAAAGAAGAGGTTTAAATACTCAAGTATATACAACAGATGAGATTATAAGAGTTGCTAAAGTTGCATTTGAGTTAGCAAAAAAAAGGAAAAAAGTTTTAACCTCAGTTGAAAAATCAAATGTTATGGAAAGTGGTAAATTATGGAGAGAAGAAGTGGAAAAATTGGGAAAATCTGAATATTCTGATATAAATTTAAATCATATGTATGCAGATAATTGTGCAATGCAATTAATTCGGAATCCAAAACAATTTGATATAATTTTAACTGATAATTTATTTGGTGATATATTATCTGACGCTGCTGCAATGTTAACCGGTTCACTTGGCATGTTACCATCTGCGTCTTTAGGTGGAGTAAAAAATGGAAGTTATTTATCTGGCCTTTACGAACCAGTTCATGGAAGTGCTCCTGACATAGCCGGAAAAAATATAGCAAATCCAATTGCTACAATATTAAGTTTTTCCATGATGCTTTTTTATTCGTTTGATAATCAAAAGCTATCACAAATTATTGATAATTCAGTTAAAACAGTTTTAGATAAAGGTTTTAGAACAGAAGATATAATGGATGAAAAATCCCAAAAAGTTGATACAAAACAAATGGGCGATTTGATTATTGAAGAAATTACAAAAAATATTTAAAAAAAATGAGTTTTAAAATTTCAATATTAGGTGCGACAGGTAATGTAGGAAGAGAGATTTTATCAATTATAGAGGAAAGAAAATTTCCAATTGATGAATTATTTTTACTTGCTTCTTCTAAATCAGAAGGAAAAAAACTATCTTTTGGTAAAAAAGAAATAAGTGTTTCAGATTTAAATAAATTTGATTTTAAAAAATGCGATCTAACTTTTTCGTCTGCTGGTTCAAAAATTGCATCAGAATTTGCACCTAAAATTACTAATTCTGGTTGTATTATTATTGATAATTCATCCTATTTTAGAATGGACCCAGATGTGCCACTAATAGTTCCAGAGGTTAATTCTGAAGATCTTCAAACAATAAAAAAAAAAATTATAGCAAATCCAAATTGTTCTACCATTCAAATGGTAATGGTTTTAAAACCTTTACATGATATAGCTAGGATCAAAAGAGTCGTTGTTTCTACTTACCAATCTACCTCTGGGGCTGGAAGACCACCAATGGATGAATTGTTTGAACAAACTAAAGATATTTTTGCAAATAACCAAATTAAGAAAAAATTTTTTACAAAACAAATAGCTTTTAATGTAATCCCGCATATAGATAGTTTTTTAGAAGATGGTCAAACAAAAGAAGAGTGGAAAATGCAAGTTGAAACACAAAAAATTATGGATAAAGATATACAGGTTTCTGCTACATGTGTGAGAGTTCCAGTATTTATTGGACATGGAGAAGCTGTAAATATTGAATTTGAAAAAGAAATTTCAGAAGATAAAGTAAGAGAAATATTAAAAAATAGCCCAGGTGTTTCTGTTGTTGATTATAGAAAAGATGAAGGATATGTAACACCAGAGGAATGCGCAGGAGAAGATAAAGTTTTTGTTAGTAGAATAAGAAAAGATAATACATTAAAAAACGCTATATCTTTATGGATAGCAGCAGATAATTTAAGAAAAGGCGCTGCCTTAAACGCAATACAAATAGGTGAAGAACTAATAAAGATGAAAATTTTAAAAAAATGAAAAATAAAATAAATTCTGGAAATTTTTTTGAAGATTTTTTTGTTGGTCAAGAATTAAAACATTCTACTCCAAGAACGATTTCTTCAGGTGATGTTTCTTTATTTATAGGATTACTTGGATCAAGATTTGTTTTACATTCATCAAAGGAATTTGCAAAAAAAATTGGGTTTAAGGAAGCACCAATCGATGATATTTTGACTTTTAATATGGTGTTTGGAAAGACAGTGCCTGATATATCTTTAAACTCACCTGCTAATTTAGGCTATGCTTCCTGTAAATTCATTCAGCCAGTTTATGTAGGGGATACAATTAAAACCACTTCCAAAGTTTTAGGTGTAAAAGAAAACTCTAATAAAAAAACAGGTATAGTATGGGTAAATTCTACTGGTAAGAATCAAAAAAATGAAGTTGTTCTTGATTATATAAGATGGGTGATGGTGAATAAAAAAGATGAATCTAACCCAGCGCCTGAGACAGTTATACCTGAACTAAAAGATGAAGTAAGCATAGAAGAAATAACGATTCCTGAAAAATTAAATATGTCAAAATATGATTTTGATGAAAGTGGTTCAAAATATTTGTGGAATGATTACCAGGTAGGAGAAAAAATTGATCATATAGATGGAATGACTGTTGAAGAGGCAGACCACATGATTGCAACAAGATTATATCAAAATACTGCTAAAGTTCATTTTAATGAACATACAGAAAAAGAAGGAAGACTTGGAAGAAGAATTATTTATGGAGGCCATATTATTAGTTTAGTTCGTACATTATCTTTTAACGGCTTAAGTAATGCTTTTAAAATTTTAGCTATAAACAATGGTAAACATGTAGCACCTTCTGTTGCAGGTAATACTATTTATGCCTGGAGTGAAATTTTAGATAAAAAAGAATTGCAAAATAATAAAGATCTTGGAGCTCTTAGAATAAAATCTATTGGAGTTAAAGATAATTTTTGTAAAGATTTTCCTTTATATAAAAATGATGATAAAGAATATAATGAAAATGTAGTATTGGAAATTGATTATTGGGTTTTAATTCCAAAGAAAAAATAAATGAAAAATAATAATAGACCTATCTCGCCGCATTTACAAATTTATAAACCACAAATCACTTCTATTTTGTCAATATCACATAGGTTTACAGGAATAATTTTATATTTATCTACCTTTCTAATTTCTTTGTGGTTATTTTGTACAGCTTTTAATAATAATTTAAAAATTGTTTTAGATAATTTTCTTTTTTCTAATTTTGGAAAAATTATTCTTTTTTTTATAACATTCTCATTTACATATCATTTCTTAAATGGATTGAGACATCTTATTTGGGATTTTGGTTATGGATTTAATATTAAAAATGTTTATTTGACTGGTTTTATAATAATTATTTTAACTTTAACTATAAATATTTACATCTGGTTTTTTTAATGATTAATTTTTTAAAAAAATTTTATTCTTTTGGTCTTAATAAAGATGGACTAAGTCACTGGATTTGGCAAAGAATTTCTGCTTTTTTAATGATATTTTTATTTTTTTGGATATTTTTTTCTTTTCAAGGATTATCAATTAATTTTATTACAGATTTTAATAATTGGATAAAAATTCCAATAAATCTAATTTTATTTATAACATTATTTATTGTTGTCATACATCATTCTACCTTAGGCATGTTAAATATTTTTGAAGATTACATACAATCACAAAAAAGAAAAAAAATTTTTTCTATTTTGTTAAAAATAATAAGTTTTCTTATAATTTTTATATCGATTTTTTCTGTATGGCATATCTATAGTGAAATTATATGAAAGATTCTTATAAGATTCATAAACACAAGTTTGATGTTTTAGTTATAGGAGCAGGAGGCGCAGGATTGAGAGCTTGTGTTGGCGTTGCTGCTAAAGGTTTAAAAACTGCATGTATTTCTAAAGTATTTCCAACTAGAAGTCATACTGTTGCAGCTCAAGGAGGTATTTCAGCAGCTTTAGGAAATGTCGGTGAAGATAACTGGAGATGGCATATGTATGATACTGTTAAAGGCTCTGATTGGTTAGGCGATCAAGATGCAATTGAATACATGTGTAAGGAAGCTATGAATTCAGTTATTGAATTAGAACATTTTGGAGTTCCATTTTCTAGAACAGATAAAGGAAAAATTTATCAACGAGCTTTTGGCGGAATGTCAAAACACTATGGCAAGGAGCAAGCTTATAGGACATGTGCAGCTGCTGATAGAACAGGACATGCGATACTTCACACTCTATATCAACAGTCATTAAAAAACAAAGTTAAATTTTTTATTGAATACGTAGTTTTGGATATTTTGATGAGTAAAAATGGATCTTGTGTTGGTGTATTAGCTTGGAGATTAGAAGACGGATCTTTACATATTTTTGAATCTCATATTACTTTAATGGCAACTGGTGGTTGGGGCAGAGCATATATGTCTGCTACATCAGCATATACTTGTACAGGTGATGGAAACGCGATGGTTTTAAGAGCTGGAATTCCATTACAAGATATGGAATTTATACAATTTCATCCTACGGGTATTTATACTGCAGGTTGCTTGATTACTGAAGGAGCAAGAGGTGAAGGTGGATACCTGACTAATTCAAAAGGAGAAAAATTTATGGAAAAATATGCTCCTAGTGCTAAAGATTTAGCTAGTAGAGATGTAGTTAGCAGATCAATAACTCAAGAAATAGTTGAAGGACGAGGAGTTGGAGAAGACAAGGATCATGTTTTACTTCATTTAGAAGATATTGATAAAAAAATTCTTGATGAAAAATTACCAGGTATTTCTGAAACTGCAAAAATATTTTCTGGTGTTGATGTATCTAAGCAACCAATCCCTGTTATACCAACGGTGCATTATAATATGGGAGGGATTCCAACAAATATAAATGCTGAGGTAATTAAATCAAATTCTTCTGGTTCTCAAGAAGTTGTACCAGGACTAATGGCTATTGGTGAAGCTGCGTGTGTATCTGTACATGGCGCAAATAGACTTGGATCCAATTCTTTACTAGATTTAATTGTTTTTGGTAGATCAGCAGCAAATAGATGTAAAGAAATTATAAAGAAAAAAAATAAAATGAAAGAAATCGATAAAAAATCTTTAAATAAAGCTCTAGATAGATTTAATTTTTTTAAAAATGCTAAAGGATCAATCCCAACATCAGAACTTAGAAAAGAAATGCAAAAAACTATGCAAAATTATTGTTCTGTATTTAGAAATAAAAAATTATTAACTGAAGGAAAATCTAAGCTTGATAATTGTTTTAAATCAAAATCAAATATAAAAACAAGTGATAAATCTTTAATTTGGAACACAGATTTAGTTGAAACCTTAGAATTTGATAATCTTTTATCACAAAGTATTGTTGCCATTGTTTCTGCTTTAAATAGAGAAGAAAGTAGAGGAGCACATTCACGAAGTGATTTTCCAAAAAGGGATGATAAAAAATGGATGAAACATACTTTAACTAAAATGGATGATCAGGGTAAAACTGATATATCTTATAGACCTGTACAATTAAAGACATTAACTAATGAGGTAAAGACTTTCCCCCCAAAGGCAAGAGTTTACTAATAAAAATCAAATGTTATATTAATTTAAAATGGTCCAATTTCATTTACCAAAAAATTCAAAAGTTGAAAAAGGAAAAACTCATAATAAACCAGTGGGTAAAAAATTTAATATTTATAGATTTGACCCAGAAAAAAATCAGAATCCAAAAATTGACACATTTTATATTGAAGAAAATAAATCTATTCAGATGGTTCTCGATGCTTTAATTGCAATTAAAGATGATATTGATTCATCATTAACATTTAGAAGATCATGTAGAGAAGGAATTTGTGGAAGTTGTTCTATGAATATTAATGGTGTAAATACGTTGGCTTGTACCAAATGTTTAGATGATATTCCAGGAGATGTTAATATTTACCCTTTACCACACATGTTAGTAATTAAAGATTTAGTGCCAGATTTAAAAAATGCATATGAACAATACAATTCAATATCACCTTGGCTAAAATCTAAATTAAACCCTAAAAATAATAGTGAAAGAATTCAATCACAAAAAGATAGATCAAAATTAGACGGATCAATCGAATGCATAATGTGTTTTTGTTGTTCAGCTAGCTGCCCTAGTTATTGGTGGAATGGAGATGAAAATAAAAAAAATTATTTAGGCCCAGCAACATTGTTGTCAGCTTATCGCTGGATTGCTGATACAAGAGATGATGCAACTAATGAAAGATTAAAAAAATTAAATGACCCAATGTCACTTTATAGGTGCCATACAATTATGAATTGTACTAGCGCATGTCCCAAAGGATTGAATCCGGCTAAGGCAATTGCAGAAATAAAAAAGAAGGTAGCTTTTAATAAAAATTAATTTAGCTTTATATTTCCTGAAATTTTATGGTTTAAATTTATTTTTTTTATGTTCAAGTTAGCTTCAACCTCTAAAATTTCATTTCCATCAATAGAATTATCAGCCAATAATTCTCTAACTTTTTTTTCTATTTCAGATTGTGCAGTTATCCCAAAGTTTTTTAGAAATTTTCTTATTTCTAAATTAAAAATTTTTTCATCCATTGCTTTTATATCCGTAAATGTTAGATAATTACTATTATAATTAAAAATTATTATATTTATTATTTATTTTATTTATATAATTTAAATATCTCATGTTAAAAAATATTTTAAAATTTAAACAGCATGATATAAAAAAAAATCTATCAAATATAGATTATGCTTTTGAAATTCAAAGACTTAAAAAGTTAAAAAACGCAGTTATACTTGCCCATGTCTATCAATCTAGTGATATTCAGGATCTAGCAGATTTTGTTGGAGATTCACTAGATTTATCAAGAAAAGCAGCAAATACAGACGCAGATACAATTGTTTTTTGTGGAGTTAAATTTATGGCAGAAGTTGCGAAAATTTTGTGTCCAAAGAAAGAAGTTCTTTTACCTGATATGGATGCTGGTTGTACTTTAGAACAATCATGCCAACCTGAAGAATTTAAAAAATTTAAAAACAAACATAAAGATCATTTAGTTATAACTTATATAAATTGCTCTGCTGAGATTAAAGCATTATCAGATATTATTGTTACTTCATCTAATGCAAAAAAAATTATTGATCAAATTCCTAGGTCCCAACCTATAATTTTTGCTCCGGATAAACATTTAGGTTCTTATTTAAATAAAATTACAAATAGAAAAATGCTTTTATGGGATGGTACGTGCATAGTCCATATACAATTTTCTGAAAGAGAACTTATTGGAATAAAAGTTGAGAACCCAAGCGCTCTTTTTATTGCTCATCCAGAGTGTCCAGAAGCAATATTAAAACATGCAGATCATATAGGCTCAACCTCATCTTTAATTCAATTTGTATCCCAGTCACAAAATAATGAGTTTATAATTGGAACTGAGCCAAATGTTATCCATCAAATGAGAAAAAAAAACCCAGAAAAAAAATTCATAGAAGTTCCAGGGGCCGATGGAAATTGTTCTTGTAACAGATGCCCATATATGGCGCTAAATACCATGGAAAAAATATATCTTAATTTAAAAGATTCAAAACCTGATATTTATTTAAGCGATACTCTGATAAATGAAGCAAAGAAACCACTTCAGCGTATGCTTGATATGACAAATAATTAAAAAAAAAATTTTCGAAAAAAATGAAATTAAATAAAAAAGAAATATCTGATTATATTCAGAAATTTCTTAAAGAAGATAAAACAAATCAAGATATAACATCTAAATATTTTATAAATAAGAAACAAATTGCAAGAGCAATTTTTGTAACAGAGGAAGATTTAGTTTTGGCTGGCAATGATGTTGTTTTATATATGTTTAAAAACCATTGTAAAAATTTTAAATTGTTATCCAAAATAGATGATGGAAAAAAAATAAAAAAAAAAACAAAAATTTTAGTTTTAGAAGGAAATGCTAGAGATATTTTGTCAATTGAGAGAACAACTTTAAATTTATTACAGCATTTATCTGGAATAAGTACTTTAACTTCGAAATTTTCTAAAAAAATTAACTCTTCTAAGACCATTCTTCTTGATACAAGAAAAACAACACCTGGTTTAAGAATGCTTGAAAAATACGCAACTCACATCGGAGGTGCAAAAAATCACAGATTAAATTTAGCTGAAAGATTTATGATAAAAGATAATCATTTACGTTTGAATTCAAAAATATTTGAAAAAATTAGAAAAATGAAAATAAACAAAAAAAATACTGTAATTATGGAATGTGATAATTTATATCAGGTAAAAAAAGCAATTATTTTAAAAATTAAGCATATTTTGTTAGATAATATGAATATAAAAAAAATTAAAGAAGCATGTAAAATAGTAGGAAGAAGTGCAAAAATAGAGATTTCTGGAGGTATAAATTTGCAAAATATTAAAAAAATTTCTAATATTGGTGTAAATTTTATTTCTGTTGGATCTATAACTCAATCAGCTCCAGCAGCAAAGATAAATTTAGAATTAAAAAAAATTTAAAATAAATGGCTACAAAAATATCATTAATAGGCGCAGGAAATATAGGTGGAACTATTGCATTGTTAAGTGCAATAAAGAATTTAGGTAATATAGTTTTAATTGATATAGCTAAAGGCATTGCAAAAGGAAAAGCATTAGACATATCTCACTCATTACCAGTTCTTCAATGTAATAGAAAAATAGTTGGCACTACCTCATTAAAACAAATAAAAGATTCAAAAGTTATAGTCGTTACTGCAGGAGTACCAAGAAAAGCAGGAATGAGTAGAGATGATTTAGTAGAGATAAATTTAAAAGTTATGAAAGATGTCGGCAAAGCTATAAAAAAATATAGCCCAAAAAGTTTTGTAATTGTTGTCACAAATCCTTTGGATGTTATGACTTGGGCTTTACAAAAAATTACAGGTATTCCACATTCCCATGTAGTTGGGATGGCAGGAGTTTTAGATACATCCAGATTTAAGTTTCATTTGGCTGAGGAACTTGGTTTTTCGGTAGAAGATGTTTCTTCTTCAGTTTTAGGCGGGCATGGAGATGATATGGTCGCACTTTTAAGACACACAACGGTGTCAGGGATACCACTTGAAGATATGATAAAAATGAAAAGAATTACTAGACAAAAAGTTAATGCTATTGTTAAAAGAATTAGGTCATGTGGGGCAGAATTAATCACATATATGGGAACATCTGCATACTATTCACCAGCCGCATCAGCAGTTCAAATGGTTGAATGTTATTTAAGAGATCAAAAAAAAATTCTTCCTTGTTCTGCTTATTTAAGAGGGCAATACGGAGTGAAAGGACTTTATGTTGGAGTTCCTATTGTTTTAGGAGCAAATGGTGTAGAAAAAATTGTTGAAATCAATTTAAAAAAAGAAGAGAAAAAAGAATTTATACAATCTGTAAATAGCGTTAAAGAAGTTCTTAATGTTGCTAAAAAAATTATTTAATTTTTTTATTTTAACTATATTTTGATTTCTTTACGGAATTTTTCGTGAACCTTTTGCATATGTTCATCAGTAACTTCAGTGTAAGTTTCAGTTGATTTAATAGAACGGTGACCTAGTAGTTTTTGAATAACTCTTATTTCAGCTCCTGCTTCTAACATATGAGTTGCAAAACTATGTCTAAGAGCATGAGGTGTTAAATTAATTTCTAATCCTAGTTTGTTTCTAATTTTTTCTAAATCTCTTTGAAAAATACGTGGATTTAATCTTTTTTTATTTTTTCCTAAAAACAAAGGACTGTCATATTTAAAGTTAAAAGGACAAGAATTAATATAATTATAAATACTTTGTAAAACCTTAGAAATAATAGGGACTTTACGTGATTTATTTCCTTTTCCTATAATTTCTATTATTACTTTAGATTGATTTTTTGGGATGTCTCCAAAGTTTATTGATAACATTTCTTGTATTCGTAGACCACATCCATAAGCAAACTCAACCATTGCTACATTTCTTTTTTTTATCCATTCATCTTGTTCAGTATCTTCTTGATAAGCATTTATAATTTTTCTTATTACATCAAACTTGATAGGTCTTGGAAGGGCAATATCAATTTTAGTTCCTTTTAATTCCTTTCTAATATCTTTATCAAGAGTTATATCTTTCAATTCCTTGCCTTCTGTTTTGAATAGATAATTGTAAAAGCTTTTAATAGAAGCAATAATTCTTTTTCTAGAAGTATTTTTTCTACCTAAGAAATTAAGGAATCTTATATAAATACCTATGTGACGATGTTCTAATTGAAAAAGATCTTTATGTTTTAAATTTATTTTTTTTAAATTGAAACAATTTTTTTTTATTAATTCTAATAAATATGATCGTATTTTAATGTATTCATCACTAGTATCTTTTATTTTTTTATATTTTTTTTTAATAATTTTTTTTTCTAAACAATAAGTTTCAATATCTTCTAAAGAAGATAAATCTACAAATTTGTTTTCAATATACCAACACCAGAAATTTAAAAAGTGTCTAAAATCTTTTTCATAAGCAAGAACAGTGTTTTGTGAAAATCCTTTTTCGAATTCTAAATATTCCAGCCAGGAAGATAAATATTTTTTTATATTTTTATCAAAAATATCATATTTAAAAATATTTTTTGAATTCTTTATACCATCATATTTTTTTTCATACATAATCAGAATTTGGTAAGTTTTTTTATAAATTCGATCTTTTTTTTAAAAGATTAATTGCTTAAACTTATTTAGTAAAAAAATTGAAACAAAAAATAATTAATATATTGCTTCCTTTGCCGTTTAATCAAACATTTCAATATTTATGTAATGAGGAAGAAAAAGTTGAATTAGGTGATTTTGTATCAGTTCCATTCAAAGACAAAATTATAACAGGATGTATTTGGGAAAATAAAAGTCAATTAAAAAAAAAATTACCAAAAAAAAAGATTAGAAATATTGAGAAAAAATTAAATTTTTCTCCTTTAAATAAACAAAATAGAGATTTTATAGATTGGGTCTCAAATTATACAATGAATAATCTTGGTTCGACTTTAAAACTTTGTTTAGGTATTAAACAAATTTTTAAAAAAAAGAAAATAGAAAAAATTAAAGAACAATGTTTAAATTTACCATCCAATAAACCTTTATTAACCAAAGAACAATCAAATGCAAAAAAATATATTTTTCAAAAGATAGATAATAAAAAATTTTCTACAGTAGTAATAGATGGTGTGGCAGGTTCAGGAAAAACAGAAGTATATTTTGAAGCAATTAATAAATGTTTAATAGAAAAAAAACAGGTTTTAGTTCTTTTACCTGAAATTTCAATGACGACTCAATGGTTTGATAGATTTGAAAAAATATTTAAAACTAACCCACTATTATGGCATTCAGATGTTAAAGTAAGTGAAAAAATTAAGATATGGAAGTCTATAATTGATGGAAATGTGAATATTATAGTTGGTGCCAGGTCAGCACTTTTTTTACCTTTTACAAATTTGGGTTTAATTATTATTGATGAAGAACATGACCAAAGTTTTAAACAAGAAGAAGGAGTTATATACAATGCAAGAGATATGGCAGTTGTTCGAGCTAAAATTTCTAATATTCCAATTATCTTGTGTTCAGCAACTTTATCTATTGAAACAAAATTAAATATTTTAGAAAAAAAATATGAAGTAGTTAAACTTAAAGAAAGATATGGCAAGGCAGGTCTTCCTGAGGTTGAAATTATAGATTTAGTTGAAACTCCTCCAGAAAAAGGAATGTGGTTATCAGAAAAAGTACACAATGAATTAAAAAAAACAATAGAGTCTAAGAATCAAGTACTATTTTTTTTGAATAGAAGAGGCTTTGCGCCATATGTTTTCTGCAATTCTTGTTATGAAAAAATATTATGCCCAAATTGTGACGTTGGATTAGTTTATCATAAAAAAATTAATAATTTAATTTGCCATCATTGTGGTTATAAAAATTCAATTGAAAATAATAAAAAGAATTGTAAAAAGTCTGAAAAAAAATGTGATTTATTTCTTTATGGACCAGGAGTTGAAAAAATTTATGAAGAAATAAAAAATAAAAATAAAAATTTAAATATGGAAATACTTACTAGCGATGTAATGCAAAAAAAAGGCAAAGGTGAAACTATACTAAGAAAATTTGAAAGAGAAGAAATCAATGTAATAATTGGAACCCAAATACTTGCAAAAGGACACCATTTTCCAAAATTAACCTTAGTTGTAGTAGTAGATGCAGATTTTGGTTTTATAGGAGGAGATTTAAGGGCAGCAGAAAAAACTTTTCAATTACTTACTCAAGTTTCAGGTCGTTCTGGAAGATCAAAGTTACCAGGCAAGGTTTTAATTCAATCTACAATGGCTGATAATCTAATTTTAGAAAATATAAAAAAATTTGATTTAAATGGTTTTTATTTAGAAGAATTAAATACAAGGAAAGAATCAGGTTTACCACCATTCAAAAAATTATGTTCATTAATGCTAGTATCAAAAAATGAAAAAAAATTAAATGATTTTTGTAGGAAAATGAAAGTAAACGTAGAACCATCGAATGAATTTGAAGTTTTAGGTCCAGCTCCGCCTTTTATATCTTATGTACGTGGTAAACATAGAAAAAGATTTATAGTACGATGTTCTAGAAATAAGAATATTCAAAAATTTGTTAGTATGTGGTTAAAAAAGTTTCAAATTCCGTTTGGTTTAAAAATATCTATAGATATTGATCCTTATAATTTTTCTTAATCGTTCCTTTTGATTTTTTCAATTTTAGTTGTTCTATTTTTATAATCTTGCAAGAACTAAAAACCTGTGTAATCTATTCATTAATTTTTTTTTTTTAAAAAAAATATGATGAATACTGGAACTGATGAAGTGGTACAAAGATATGTAAAAGCTTTACACAGTCTTAGTTTAGAACAAAATAAAGATATTAAAATAAAAGAAGATTTATCATTAATAAGTGAGTTAATAGAAAAAAATAAAGAGTTTAAAAAAATAATTTTTTCTCCGCTTGTTACTCCAAAAAAGCATCAAGAAATACTGAAATTAATCTCTCCAATCTTAAAAATAGATCAAATTACTGAAAATTTTTTATTTTTATTGGCATTTAATAAAAGATTAATTTTACTCGAGAAAATTGTCGGATTTTATAATGAAATTTCATCCGAAAGTAAAGATACAATAAAAATTGATTTAATATTACCAAATAAAATTTCACAAAAAAATATAAGTGATATAAAAAACAAATTAAAACCAGATGTAAAGAAGAGAGCCAAAATTAATTTTATTAAAGATAAAAATATAATATCAGGATTTATTGTAAAACTTGGAAGTACAATGATAGATTTTTCAATAAAATCTAAACTTGATAAAATTGTAAATTCATTAAGATAATATTAATTTTAAAAAAATTATGAATATAAAATCATCTGAAATATCAAATATTTTAAAAAGGCAGATAAAAAGTTTAAATTTAAAACAAGATGTTTCTGAAGTAGGCCAGGTTTTATCCGTTGGTGACGGTATTGCTAGAGTATATGGTTTGGAAAATGTTAAGGCTGGTGAAATGATTGAATTTCCAGGAGGGGTAAAAGGTATGGCTCTAAACTTAGAACAGGATAATGTCGGAGCTGTTATTTTTGGTGATGATAAAAATATCAAAGAAGGTGATGTTGTTAAAAGAACAAAAAAGATCCTGGAAGTACCTATTGGTAAATCATTATTAGGTAGAGTTGTTGATGGATTAGGAAATCCAATTGATGGCAAAGGTGATATAAAATCAAAAGATAACAGTCGACTTGAAGTTAAAGCACCAGGCATTATTCAAAGAAAATCAGTTCACGAACCAGTGCAAACAGGTATAAAAGCAATTGATACCTTAATTCCTATAGGTAGAGGTCAAAGAGAATTAATAATAGGTGATAGGCAGACAGGAAAAACAGCTGTTGCAATTGATACAATTATAAATCAAAAAGATATTAATGAAGGTAAAGATGAAAAGAAAAAATTATATTGTATTTATGTTGCTGTAGGCCAAAAACAATCAAGTGTTGCCCAAATAGTTAAAGTTTTAGAAGATAATGATGCATTAAAATATACTATTGTTGTTTCAGCTACTGCATCAGAGCCTGCTCCCTTGCAATTTTTAGCTCCATATACAGGATGTACTATGGGTGAATATTTCAGAGATAATGGAATGCATGCTTTAATAATTTATGATGATTTATCTAAACAAGCTGTTGCTTATAGACAAATGTCACTTTTATTAAGACGTCCACCAGGAAGAGAAGCTTATCCTGGTGATGTTTTTTATATTCATTCTAGATTGTTAGAAAGAGCAGCCAAAATGAGCGACAAAGTCGGCGCAGGCTCTTTAACAGCATTACCCATTATAGAAACCCAAGCAAATGATGTAGCTGCCTATATACCAACAAACGTTATTTCTATTACAGACGGCCAAATTTTTTTAGAAACAGACCTTTTTTATAAAGGAATAAGACCCGCGATCAATGTAGGATTATCTGTCAGTAGAGTTGGATCAGCTGCACAACTAAAATCGATGAAGCAAGTTGCGGGAAGTATAAAGTTAGAACTAGCACAGTACAGAGAAATGGAAGCATTTGCCCAATTTGGCTCAGACTTAGATGTTGCAACCCAGCAATTATTAAATAGAGGAGCTAGATTGACGCAAGTTTTAAAACAACCACAATACAAACCCGTTCCAGTTGAAGAACAAGTGGTTTCTATTTTTGCAGGTGTAAATGGTTATCTCGACAAAGTTAGAGTGGAATATGTTAATCAATTTGAAAATAATTTAATTGAACATTGTAGAAATAAACAAAAAAAATTATTAGAAACAATTAAAAAAGATCAAGAAGTTAAAGAATCAACCGAAAAACAATTACACGATGTTATTAAGTCTTTTTTAAGTTCATATAAAAAAGAAGAACTTATAGTTGAAGATAAAAAAGATGAGGCTTCAGATGAAAATAATAAGGAGAATAAATAATTTTATATTATGGCTAGTTTAAAAGATTTAAGAGATAGAATTAGCAGCGTACAGTCTACTAAAAAAATTACTTCAGCAATGAAATTAGTAGCAGGAGCAAGATTAAAAAAAGCTCAAAAAGAGGCAGAATCTTCAAGACCATATGTAAATAGAATGCAAACAATTATAGGTAATGTTACTTCTAATATAAATATGGAGAATGCACCTGAAATTATTAAGGGAAAAGAAAATAATAAAACTCATTTGATAGTGCTTATGACATCCGATAGAGGACTTTGTGGTGGTTTTAATTCGGCTATAACAAAACTAGCAAAAAAAAAAATTAAAAATTTATTAAATTCTAATAGAACAGTAAAAATTTTTTGTATAGGTAAAAAAGGTTTAGACCATCTAAAAAGAGAATTTAATGAATTAATTATTGATTCAGTTCCTATTTCAACTCAAAAAAGAATTGAATATGAATTTGCTGAAAAAATTTCTAATAAAATTTTGTTAATGTATGAAAATGAAGAATTTGATGTTGCACATACAGTATTTTCTTTATTTAAATCTGCTATTAAACAAGAAGCACAATTAAAGCAAATTATACCAGTATTAGATGGAGATGAGAATATTTTAAAAAAAGATGAGAAAAAAGATGATGCAATTTATGAATATGAGCCAGAAGAAGAAGAAGTTTTAAAAAATTTAGTTCCACAAAATGTTGCTATTCAAATTTTTAGCGGTTTATTAGAGAATGCCGCTGGGGAACAAGGGGCAAGAATGACAGCTATGGACAATGCAACAAGAAATGCTGGAGAATTAATTGATACACTCACATTAAATTACAATAGGTCAAGACAGGCACAGATTACTAAAGAATTAATTGAAGTTATTTCAGGAGCTGAGGCAGTTTAAGATGGTAAAAAAAAATATTGGAATAATCACACAGGTTACAGGAGCTGTTGTTGATGTTAGTTTTGAAAAAGATTTACCTGCAATTTTAAATGCACTCCAAGTAGATCACGAAGGTTCAAAACTAATTTTAGAAGTAGCACAGCATCTAGGAGAAAATTCAGTTAGAACTATTGCTATGGATACAACAGATGGACTTGTTAGAGGTCAGGAAGTTTTAGATACTGGAAGTCCCATATTAGTCCCAGTCGGTAAAGAAACACTGGGTAGAATTTTAAATGTTGTTGGCGAACCAGTTGATAATAGAGGTCCAATTAAATCAAAAACTACAGCAGCTATCCATCAACCATCACCTGAATTTGTAGAACAATCTACAGAAACTGAAATTTTAGTTACAGGTATTAAAGTTGTAGATTTGCTTGCTCCATATTCTAAGGGAGGAAAAGTTGGATTATTTGGCGGAGCGGGTGTAGGGAAAACAGTTATCTTAATGGAATTTATTAATAATATTGCAAGAGAACACGGGGGGTTTTCAGTTTTTGCAGGAGTTGGTGAAAGAACTAGAGAAGGCAATGATTTATACAATGAAATGATCGAAGGTGGAGTTATAGATATAAAAGGAAAAAAATCAAAAGTTGCACTTGTATATGGGCAAATGAATGAACCACCAGGGGCCAGAGCACGCGTAGGTTTGACAGGCCTTACATTAGCAGAGTATTTTAGAGATAAAGAAGGACAAGATGTTCTGCTTTTAATTGACAATATTTTTAGATTCACACAAGCTGGTTCAGAAGTTTCTGCTTTATTAGGCAGAATGCCTTCTGCAGTTGGATATCAACCAACGTTATCTACAGATATGGGGGCTTTGCAAGAAAGAATTACAACTACAAAAAAAGGATCTATTACTAGTGTTCAAGCAATTTATGTTCCTGCTGATGATTTAACTGATCCTGCGCCAGCTACTTCTTTTGCACATCTTGATGCCACAACTGTTTTAAGTAGGTCTCTTGCTGAATTAGGTATCTACCCAGCTGTTGATCCTCTAGATTCTACATCTAGGATTTTAGATCCAACAATTGTTGGCGAAGAACACTACCAAGTAGCTAGAAAAGTTCAAGAAGTTTTACAATCTTATAAATCATTACAGGATATAATTGCTATTTTAGGAATGGATGAATTATCAGAAGAAGATAAATTAACAGTTACAAGAGCAAGAAAAATTCAAAGATTTTTATCACAACCTTTTTTTGTTGCAGAAGTTTTTACAGGAACGCCAGGTAAATTTGTTAAATTAGAAGATACTATCAAAGGATTCAAAAGTATAGTTGATGGAGAACATGATAATGTTCCAGAAACTGCTTTTTATATGATTGGTACTATAGAAGAAGCATTAGAAAAATCTAAGAAAATTTCGAAAGAATAATAATGGAAAAAACCTTTCTTTTTGAATTAATTACTCCAAGCAAAAATTTAATATCCGGAGAATTCGATATGGTTGTAGTTCCAGGTGAAGAAGGTGATTTCGGAGTTTTGCCAAACCATAGTAATTTAATTTCACAAATTAGACCAGGGGTACTGAATATATATAAAAATAATAAAATTGATAAAAGTTTTTTTCTATATAGCGGTTTTGCTGAAGTTAGTAATAATAAATTGATTGTTTTAAGCGAAACTGCCTTTGATGTAAACGAATTTAAATTAAACACATATAAAGATAGTATTTCTAAATATGAGAAATTAAAAAATCAAACAAAGATTGAAAGTGAAATTTTATTTTTTGAAAAAAAAATTAAAGAAATAAATACAATAATTGAAATACTTAATTAAGTTCTTTTATTTTATACTTAAATTCTTTTAAAATTTTTTTATACATTTCTTTTTTAAAAGGAACTATTAAATTTTCCAATTCATTTAAATTAACCCACTTCCAATCACAAAATTCTGCTTTACTAATATTTAAGTTTATATCTTTTTTTTCATCACCACTAAATTTCATTACAAACCATTTTTGTTTTTGTCCTAAATATTTACCTTTCCATAATCTTTTTTTTAATGGTAGAGGTACATTATATTGAAACCATTTTTTGCTTTTAAGAACTATGTTTGCTTTTTTTATTCCTGTTTCTTCATAAAGTTCTCTATATGCTGCATCTTCCATATTTTCTTCTTTTGCAACACCACCTTGAGGCATTTGCCAGAATTTGCTTTTTATATCTGTTCTTTTTCCAACAAATACTTTTTTTTCTTCATTAAGAAGAATAATTCCCACTCCTATACGGTACGAATTAATACTTACCATGGTTTTGATAGTTTTGTTTTAATTTGTAGTAGCTAATTTTTTTTTATAAAGTGAAATGCCTCTAACTAAATCTAGAGCTCTAGATAATTGAAAATCATTTATTGATTCTTCTTTATCTATATTTTTTTCATCTAACTCCTGAATTGGGTTATCCAGTGCTCCTTGAAGATCAGACTCTCTACTTCCATTTTTATTGTCTATGTTTTCAATTTTTGCCTCGTTTACTACAATATCCGGAGAAATCCCTTTTTTTTGTATAGATTTACCAGATGGTGTAAAATATCTTGCAGTTGTCATTCTTAAAGCACCAAAAGGCCTTACTGGAATAATAGTTTGTACAGATCCTTTGCCAAAAGACTTTGTTCCAAGAATTATAGCTCTTTTATGATCTTGTAAAGCACCAGCAACAATTTCCGACGCAGAGGCAGAGCCAGCATTTATTAGAACTACAAGCGGTAAACCATTAATAATATCTCCAGGTTTAGCTTTAAACTTTTCAGGATTTTCTGCATCTCTTCCGCGAGTTGAGACTATTTCTCCTTTTTCCAAAAAAAGATCAGAAACAGAAACCGCCTGTTCTAGCAACCCTCCAGGATTATTTCTAAGATCTAAAACATAACCTTTTAAATTTTTATTCTTTTTTAGTTTT
>Ga0315336_1003204_pt1 | contig 22483 bp, 19 predicted proteins | sample ASW5metaG_FD_204512 | JGI IMG/M metagenome (GOLD analysis project Ga0315336, IMG submission 204512) | Ammonia-oxidizing marine archaeal communities from Monterey Bay, California, United States - ASW #5 | ecosystem: Environmental > Aquatic > Marine > Intertidal zone | place: USA: California... | reverse complement strand
CCGCTCGGTCCATCACGTCAAGCCGCCTGCTTCCAGGGATGAGTCGGTGGAGCTTTATTTGCTGGCGAAGGAGTTCAAAGGGTAAGGATCTGGTCCGACGCAAGGCGGATCAAAACGTCCGGCGGACGTTTTGAAAGATCCGAACGCCCGGAGCCATGGCGGAGGGCAGGGCGCCAGCCGCTACTTTCCCGCCGACCCGACCGACTCCAGCGTCTTCGGCGTGGTCAGCCGGCCATGGCCGGACACAGCATTGCCGGCGTCCGGCGTCAGCCGCATGAAGGTGATCGAGGCCGCCGCCGAGACGGCAGCGACGATGAAGAAGGCGATGTGGAAGTCGCTCAAGGTCAGCGGTCCGCCATGGACCGAGGTCGACACTTCGAGGATGCCGCCAGCCAGCGCCACGCCGAGCGCGATCGACAATTGCTGGAAGACCGCCGTGATCGGCGTCGCCTTGCTGGTGTCTTCGGCCGAGATCTCGGCATAGGAAAGCGCATTGACCCCGGTGAAGAACATGGAGCGGATGAAACCGCCGACCAGAAGGATCGCCAGCATCAGCGCATAGGGCGTATCGGGTGTGAAAAGTCCGTAGATGGCGATCGAGCCCGCGGCGATCAGCGCACCCCAGATCAGCACGCGTCGGAAGCCCGCGAGCCGAAAAAGCAACGCTGTGACGAATTTCATGCCGATGGCGCCGACCGCCGAAACGAAGGTGATCATGCCGGATTGGAACGGCGTCAGCCCGAAGCCGATCTGGAACATCAGCGGCAGAAGGAACGGCACCGCGCCGATGCCGATGCGAAACAGCGAGCCGCCGAGAACGGAGGATCGGAAGACCTGGTTGCGGAACAGCTCCAGCGCCAGCAGTGGGTTCCTGGCGCGGCGGGCATGGATGAGATAGAGCACGCCCGAGACCACGCCGACGGCCACGGTGATGAAGCCGGCCATCGGCGGCAGCGCCGGCAGGCTGACGACGGAAAGGCCGAAGACCACGCCGGAAGCGGCCAGCCCCGAGAGCACGAAACCGGGGAAATCGAGCGGCGGCGTCTCGGCCGGTTCGGTTTCCGGCAGATAGCGCGTGGCGAGCCACATGCCGGCGAGGCCGATCGGCACGTTGATCAGGAAAATCCAGTGCCAGGTGAAGTAGGTGGTGATGAAGCCGCCGATCGGCGGGCCGACCAGCGGGCCGACCAGCGCCGGCACCGTAAGCCAGGACATCGCCGCCACCAGCTCGTTCTTCGGCGTGGCGCGCACAAGCACCAGGCGTCCGACCGGCGTCATCATCGCGCCGCCCATGCCTTGCAGGAAGCGCGACACCACGAAGGCCGGCAGCGAATTGGCGAAGGCGCAGGCGACCGAGCCGGCGATGAAGACGCCGATGGCGGCTCGAAACACGTTCTTGGCCCCGAACCGGTCCGCCATCCAGCCACTGATCGGAATGAAGATCGCCAGCGAGACCAGATAGGCCGTCAGCGCCAGCTTCAGCGCGATCGGGCTGGTGTGGATGTCGATGGCGATCGCCGGCAGCGACGTCGCGATCACGGTCGAATCCATGTTCTCCATGAAAAGAGCGACCGCTAGTATGAGCGGGATGATGCGGTTCAAGGGAGCGCCCTGACTTGTATTCGCGATACGAGGCCTAGCTTTGGGGGCGAGCCGGCTTGCCGGGCGGTTATCACGCATTGGACCAGGTGTCGCATTAAATTGCTGTCACTTCTGCGCGACCGCAACCGCTGGTGGCAATCGCATAGCCCACGACGCTTGCCAAAGGCGGGCTCAGTTTAACAACAGCAGATCGTCGAAACCGGAGGATGGACGCGCGACGAGCTTTACGAGGACAGCTAGTGAAGGTCGCCCTCGACACCAATATTCTTGCCTGTGCGGAGGGATCAACGGCGCTGAAAAGCGCGATATCGTGCTCGAACTGTTGCGCCACGTTCCACAAGAGGCTGCTGTCATTCCGATCCAGGTGATTGGCGAACTCTATCATGTGCTTGTCCGCAAGGCCGGGCGATCGCCGGAAATGGCCCGCGACGCGCTCCCTGAGCCGGCGTGACGCATTTCCCGTTGCGGGAACGACGCCCGAGGCGATGGTGACGGCAGCCGATCTGGCCGCTGATCACCATTTTGGCATCTGGGATGCGGTTATTCTTTCGACGGCCTCTCAGACGGATTGCCGGCTGCTTCTGTCCGAGGACCTGCAAGACGGCTTTACCTGGGGCGGCGTGGCCGTCGCCAATCTCCTTGCCGATCGATCCGCATCACGCTTTGCTCGATGCCTTCCTGGGCGCCGGCTAGCATCCTGGCATCCCGCGCAACGATCGGCTTTTCTTCCATCCCCGGACGTGTTACCAGCCAGCGCCAATCCTGAAAGGGAAGATGAGAGTCGGCGCTGCCCAAATCGGTCCAGCGCCTTTTGCGCATTCAAAAGGACTGGCCATGTCAAAAATCATCGAAACGTCAACCGGCGCGCTGGCGCTGACCTTTGACGACGTGCTCCTGCAGCCCGGCCATTCCGAAGTCATGCCGGGCGAAACCGACATCCGCACCCGCATTGCCGGCGATATCGATCTCAACGTGCCGATTCTCTCGGCGGCCATGGACACCGTCACCGAGGCGCGGCTGGCCATCGCCATGGCGCAGGCCGGCGGCATCGGCGTCATCCATCGTAATTTCTCGCCGGCCGAGCAGGCCGAGCAGGTCCGGCAGGTGAAGAAATTCGAATCCGGCATGGTGGTGAACCCCGTCACCATCGGCCCGGACGCCACGCTAGCCGACGCATTGGCGCTGATGCGTTCCAACGGCATTTCCGGCATTCCGGTGGTCGAGAATGGCGGCGCCGGCGGCCACACCGTCGGGCGTCTGGTCGGCATCCTCACCAATCGCGACGTGCGCTTCGCCTCCGATCCGGCGCAGAAGGTCTACGAGCTGATGACCCGTGAGAACCTGATCACGGTCAAGGAGAATGTCGATCAGGAGGAGGCCAAGCGCCTCCTCCACCAGCACCGCATCGAGAAGCTGGTCGTGGTCGACAGGAAGGGCAACTGCGTCGGCCTGATCACCGTCAAGGACATCGAGAAGTCGCAGCTCAACCCTCATGCCACCAAGGATGCGCAAGGGCGGCTGCGCGCCGCCGCCGCCACCAGCGTCGGCGATGACGGTTTCGAGCGCGCCGAGCGCCTGATCGACGCCGGCGTCGACCTGCTTGTCATCGATACCGCGCACGGGCATTCGCAGCGCGTGCTCGACGCCGTCACCCGGGCCAAGAAGCTTTCCAATTCAGTACGCATCCTGGCCGGCAATGTCGCCACCGCCGATGGCACGCAGGCGCTGATCGATGCCGGCGCCGACGCCGTCAAGGTCGGCATAGGCCCTGGTTCGATCTGCACGACCCGAATCGTCGCCGGCGTCGGAGTCCCGCAATTGTCGGCGATCATGTCGGCGGTAGAGACGGCCAGCAAGGCCGGCGTGAGCGTGATCGCCGATGGCGGCATCAAATATTCGGGTGATCTCGCCAAGGCGCTGGCCGCCGGCGCAAGCGCCGCCATGATCGGCTCGCTGCTTGCCGGCACCGACGAGAGCCCGGGCGAGGTTTATCTGCACCAGGGCCGCTCCTTCAAGGCTTATCGGGGCATGGGCTCTGTCGGCGCCATGGCGCGCGGCTCGGCCGATCGCTACTTCCAGGCCGAGGTCCGCGACACGCTGAAACTGGTTCCGGAGGGCATCGAAGGGCAGGTTCCCTACAAAGGACCTGTGGCTGGCGTGCTGCACCAGCTTGCGGGCGGCCTGAAAGCCGCTATGGGTTATGTGGGTGGACGCGATCTTGCCGACTTCCGCGAGCGCGCCACCTTTGTGCGCATATCCAATGCCGGACTTCGTGAAAGCCACGCCCATGACGTCACGATCACCCGCGAAAGCCCCAACTATCCGGGCGGAATTTGATCGGGAGGCCGATCGGTCCGACCGCCAGGGCCTGTGGCATGGCTTGAGTGTCGCGGTGCTGCGGCTGTCGCGGCACGCAGCGGCGCTCTCGATCGCCTCGATCACGCTTTTCCTCATCATGACGGCGCTGGAGTTTCTCTATTTTGAGCGCCTGAGCGGCGGCCTGGCCTCGCTCGACATGCGCATCGCCGGCTTTACGCCTGACGAAGGCATGGCCTGGCTCACCGCACTCGGCCGGCGGGGCGGCGAGATCATCATCGTCTGGCACTATTTGACCTTCGATCTATTGTTCCCGGCGCTGCTGTCGCTGACGCTGGTCAGCATCATCCTCGTGTTCGGACGGCGTCTCAGCACTTTCCGCGCCATGCCGGCCCAGTTGCAGGCATTGTTCTCACTGGTCCTGGTGCTTCCCTATTCGATAGCCGACTACGCCCAGAATTTCGCCGTGGCGCGCTTGCTGTCTGATTTCCAGTCGGCCAATCCCGATTCGCTCGCCTTCGCTTCCACGTTGACCGTCACCAAATTCGCGTTGCTGGCTATCCCGGTCTTCGTCATTGCCGTCTTCGCGCTGGCCGGGCAGCGGCGACGCTGAGGGCGGCAGATGCGCCAGACCGCCATCTTCTGGCCAATGCTGGCGCATGTGCTGCTGGTCTACATCGTCTATCTGGTGATGTTTAAGCGGCGCTACGAGGCCGTGAAGTCGGGCGAGGCCAGGATCAGTCAGTATAAGGTCCGCTCGACCGAGCCGGCCTCCAGCGTCACTGTCGCCAACAACCTGATCAACCAGTTCGAGCTGCCGGTTCTCTTCCACGTGCTCTGCCTGGCGCTGTTCCTCACCAACGGCGTGAACTATCTGACGCTGGCGCTGATGTGGCTCTTCATCGTCACGCGCTACATCCACGCCTGGGTGCATCTCGGCCGAAACGATGTGCTTCGCCGCAGCCGCGCCTTCTTTGTCGGCGCGGGCTTGCTTCTCATCACCTGGATCTGGTTCGCGCTCCACCTGCTCGGGGCGGTTTGAACGCGATTTTCCTGCTCTCCGCTTACGGGAGGCGGCGCTACAGGTTGAACACCGCGATCCGGCGCTTGTCGAATTTGATGCCGATCTCGCCGCGTACCAGCCTTAGCGCCTGCTCTCCGAAGACGGTGCGCCGCCAGCCCTGCAGCGCCGGCACGTCGGCTTCGTCTCCCTCGGCCGCTATGCGGTCGATATCGTCGCTCGAGGCAAGCACCTTGGTGGCGACGCCTTCCTTCTCGGCGACGATCCTGAGCAGCACCTTGAGCAGTTCCGCTGCCGCGCTCGATCCCTCCGGCGGCTGGACGCTTTTCGGCAGTTTCGGCATCGCGTCCTTGGGCAAGGCAAGCGCGGCGTTGACCGCGCCAAGCAGCGCGGTTGCCGTAGCGGAGCGTTCCCAGCCTTTCGGCGTCGTGCGAAGCTTGCCGAGGGCGGCCGTATCGCGCGGAGCCTGCTGCGCGATCTCGTAGATCGCATCGTCCTTGAGCACGCGGCCGCGCGGGACGTCGCGCTCGCGCGCCTCGCGCTCGCGCCAGGCGGCCACCGCCTGGACGATCGCCAGCTCCTGCGGCTTTCGCAGCCGCATCTTGAGTCGTTTCCAGGCATCCTCGGGATGTGGGTCGTACGTCTCGCGCGAGGTGAGAATATCCATCTCCTCGTTCAGCCAATGGGCGCGGTCCTCGCGCTTCAGCTCAGCGCTGAGATGCTGGTAGACCTCGATCAGGTGGGTAACGTCGGCAAGCGCGTATTCGAGCTGCTTGTCGGAGAGCGGCCGGTGCCGCCAGTCGGTGAAGCGCGACGACTTGTCCAGCCGCGCTCCCGTGACCTTCTGGACGAGCTGATCGTAGGAAACGCTGTCGCCAAAGCCGCAGACCATCGCGGCCACCTGCGTATCGAACACGGGATGCGGCACAAGATCGCCGAGATGGACGATGATTTCGATGTCCTGGCGCGCTGCGTGGAAGACCTTCAGCACCGCTTCGTTGGCCATCAGCCGGAAAAACGGCTTCAGGTCGATGCCAGGCGACAATGGATCGATGAGCGCCTCGATTCCGGGCGCGGCAATCTGGATCAGGCAAAGGATCGGCCAGAAGGTCGTCTCGCGGATGAATTCGGTATCGACGGTGACGAATTCCGACTTTTCGAACGCCGCGACAACGCTCTCAAGTTCTTCCTGCGTGGTGATGATGTGCATTAAATCGCTTTTTGGCACAAATATTAAGCCTCTTTCAATTTCAGCCGCGCGCGCTTTCGTCAAGCGCCGCAACGTAATCACGCACCGCAACTTTTCGCGCGATGGCAATACCAGCTGGCTGGAAAGGATCGTCCGGGCCGCTGCAGCGGCGCGTGTCCCGTGGTAGATGCGATCGCGGAAAGGAGCGCGCGTCCCTCGGCGCTCGCAGATTCAAAAAGCCGGGGCGCGCAAATCCACTTTGCCTGGGCGGACGAGGCGGCGGGCCCGTGTGACCGATCGCCTTGACAAAGCCTGCCTCTCATGCGCTTTTCGCGCCAATTTTCAAGCCGGGCTGGTGCCCGCGATTTCCGGACTTTACCCATGACCACGCATCGTTACCGCAGCCACACCTGTGCCCAGTTGAGAAAGAGCGACGTCGGTAATTCCGTGCGCCTGTCTGGCTGGGTGCATCGCGTGCGCGATCATGGCGGACTGCTCTTCATCGACCTGCGCGACCATTACGGCCTGACACAGATCGTCGCCGATCCGGATTCGCCGGCCTTCAAGGTGGCCGAGACGGTGCGCGGCGAATGGGTGATCCGCGTCGACGGCGAGGTCAAGGCGCGCCTGCCGGAGACGGTGAACGCCAACCTGCCAACCGGCGAGATCGAGATTTTCGCGCGCGAGATCGAAGTGCTGTCGGCCGCCAAGGAACTGCCGCTGCCGGTCTTCGGCGAGCCCGATTATCCAGAAGACATCCGCCTGAAATACCGCTTCCTGGACCTGCGCCGCGAGACGCTGCACAAGAACATCGTGGCGCGAACCAAGATCATCGCCGAGATGCGCAAGCGCATGGGCGAGGTCGGCTTCACCGAATTCTCGACGCCGATCTTGACGGCATCCTCGCCGGAAGGCGCGCGCGACTTCCTGGTGCCCTCGCGCATCCATCCCGGCACCTTCTACGCGCTGCCGCAGGCGCCGCAACAGTACAAGCAGCTGATCATGGTCTCCGGCTTCGACCGCTATTTCCAGATCGCGCCCTGCTTCCGCGACGAGGATCCGCGCGCCGACCGTCTGCCCGGCGAATTCTACCAACTCGACCTCGAAATGAGCTTCGTCGAGCAGGACGATGTGCTCTCCACGATGGAGCCTGTTCTCCGCGGGGTCTTCGAGACGTTTGCCGGCGGCAAGCCGGTGACGCAGAAATTCCGCCGCATCCCCTACGACGAGGCGATGCGCACCTATGGTTCCGACAAGCCGGACCTGCGCAACCCGATCGAGATGCAGGCGGTATCGGATCATTTCCGCGGTTCCGGCTTCAAGGTTTTCGCCAACATCCTGGCCAATGATGCGAAGGCGGAAGTCTGGGCGATTCCGGCCAAGACCGGCGGCAGCCGCGCCTTCTGCGACCGCATGAACTCGTGGGCGCAGGGCGAAGGCCAGCCGGGGCTGGGCTACATCTTCTGGCGCAAGGAAGGCGACAAGCTCGAAGGCGCCGGCCCGATCGCCAAGAATATCGGCGAGGAGCGCACCGAGGCGATCCGGCAGCAGCTCGGCCTCGCCGATGGCGATGCCGCGTTCTTCGTTGCCGGCGATCCGAAGAAGTTCGTCGCGTTTGCCGGTGCGGCGCGCACCCGCGCTGGTGAGGAACTGAACCTCGTCGACCGCGAGCGCTTCGAGCTCTGCTGGATCGTCGACTTCCCCTTCTTCGAATGGAACGAGGACGAGAAGAAGATCGACTTCGCCCACAATCCGTTCTCCATGCCGCAGGGCGGCATCGACGCGCTCAACGGTCAGGAGCCGCTCGGCATCAAGGCCTTCCAGTACGATATGGTCTGCAACGGCTTCGAGATCGCATCGGGTGGCATTCGAAACCACCTGCCGGAAACCATGGTCAAGGCTTTCGAGATGGTCGGCCTGGACCGCGCGACGGTGGAAGAGCGCTTCGGCGGCCTCTACCGTGCCTTCCAGTACGGCGCGCCTCCGCATGGCGGCATGGCAGCGGGTGTCGATCGCATCGTCATGCTGCTCGTCGGCGCCAAGAACCTGCGCGAGATCACCATGTTCCCGATGAACCAGCAGGCCTACGACCTGCTGATGAACGCGCCGTCGGAAGCGACCCCGCAGCAGCTGCGCGAGCTGTCGTTGCGCGTCGCGGTGGCGAAGAAGGAAGGCTAGGACCCAGAGCCAAGCCTTTCTTTTCTGGCGATGAATCGGCCACAATAGAAAAGCCCGGCATCGCTGCCGGGCTTTTGCTTTCGGAACTGTCGCCCGATCAGTCCTGGTTCGCCTTGACCTTGACGCCGAGCGTCTTGGGCAGGTCGAGCGGGTTGGACATGGCGCCGGCCATGATCAGCGCGAAGGGCACCGACGACGGCGGCTCGGCCGATATCTCGAGGCTCTTCGGATCGTCGAGGAAGGCATTCACCGCCGACGAGACCTCCGCCGTCAGCTCCGGATTGTTGAGCTGCGCCAGGCCGAACGGCACGATCGCCTTGGCCTGGCTGGCGACGTCCTTGGCAGACATGCCCTCCTGCTTGCCGACATAGTCGAGCACCTTGCCGGTCAGCGAATCGTCCTGGAAGCGCACCGACGCGCCGTTGAAGGAAAGCTGCTGCATCAGGCCGAGCATAGCCATGCCCTGGGCGGAATTGTCGGCGCCTTGCGGCTGGGCTGCGAGCTTCTTCTGCATCTCCTGCATCGACTTGATGAAGTCTACCGTGTAGCCGCCGAGGTTGAAGGTCATGCCGAGCGTGCCGGCATTCTCCACCGAGACTTCATACTTCGACAGCTCCATCTTGCCGTCGCTTGGCTGCCAGGTGCCGGCCATCGCAATGTTGCCGGAGATGTTCTGGTAGCCGAGCGCCTCGATGGCTTCCTTCGACTTGGGGTCGTCGATCAGCGACAGGTCGGCTGTGAATTTCTCGGTGTTGGCGGTGAAGTCCATCGCCTTGCCGTCGGCCGGTGGGGTGATCTGGACGGCAAGCCCGTCCATCGCGAATGCCGTCTTGTCGCCGACCTTGACCTTCATGTTGGAGAGCTCCGCCGACTTGTACATCATCAGCGAGCCGAGCGGATCGGTGCTGCCCTCCGCCGGAACCTTCATGCCGTGGATAACCACCGGGCTGAGGTCGAGTGTCACGCCGTCCTTGCTGTGTTCGAAAGGCGAGGTCGAGACGGTGGCGATCTCATAGCCGCCACCTGCCGCGGTGACCCCTTCCAGTTTCACGTCGCCGATTGGCAGCGCTTCCTTCTCCGCCGCCGACTTGATGGAAACACCCTGCAGCACGGCGCTGGAATCGTCGCCGGACACGCCGGTCCAGGAAATGTCGACGCCCTGGGCGGCGAGGGCCGCCTTGATGCGCTCGGCCACCGCCGGGTCGGCGGCGAAGGCCGTGTTGAGCGGCAACGTCAGCAGAAAGGTTGAAAAGGCCAGTTTCTTGAGCGTTGAGCGTTGGATTGTCATGGCGAGTTCCCTGTCCTGATTAGCTATGATCAAATTGTTCTGAAACCTTCTCCATCACCAATCCGTGACGAACGAGACGGGAAAAAGGCATTTCCCTGCACATTTGTCGAAAATGGGGATGAAAGGCAAACGCCGGACGGCGGCCATTGCCCGATGCGGTGAATTAGTCATGAAGACCGGGGCTCCCCTCCGCCAGCGCGTCGCATGCCAGATAGAGGCCGCATGTAACGGATTGATGTTGGCCGGCGTCACGATGACGCCGCGGCCCGTTGCAGATCGGCGGCAACTTGCAGCCGCCGTCTCGCCGCTTCCGTGAAATCCTTCACATCGCCGGCCACGTGTTCACAGGCTGCGGCGGATGCGCCGATTTTCACGCGGCGCTTGCCGCGAATCAGCCGCTCGGCTAGTCCAAATCCATGGGAAAAAGGCTTTTGCCGCCTGATGACAACGGCGGCGGCGACAAAATCGAACCGGTCGATCTGAAAGAGGCGCTCGAGCGGCGCTATCTCGCTTACGCGCTGTCGACCATCATGCACCGGGCGCTGCCGGATGTGCGCGACGGACTTAAGCCGGTCCATCGCCGCATCATGCACGCCATGCGGCTTTTGCGTCTCAACCCGGATCAGGGTTTTGCCAAATGCGCCCGCATCGTCGGCGACGTGATGGGTAAGTTCCATCCGCATGGCGACCAGTCGATCTACGACGCCCTGGTGCGCCTGGCGCAGGATTTCTCGATGCGCTACCCGTTGGTCGACGGGCAGGGCAATTTCGGCAACATCGACGGCGATAACGCAGCCGCCATGCGCTACACCGAAGCGCGCATGACCGAGGTTGCGACCGAACTGCTTGCGGGCATCACCGAGGACGCCGTCGATTTCCGCCCGACTTACAATGAGGAGGACGAGGAGCCGTCCGTCCTCCCCGGTGCCTTTCCGAACCTGCTCGCCAACGGTTCTTCTGGCATCGCGGTCGGGATGGCGACTTCCATCCCGCCGCACAATGCCGCCGAGCTTTGCGACGCGGCCCTCCATCTGATCGAGCATCCGGAAGCGCCGGTGGCTAAGCTTATGGACTTCGTCCAGGGGCCGGATTTCCCCACCGGCGGCATTATCGTCGACAGCCGCGCCTCGATCCTCGAAGCCTATGAGACAGGTCGCGGCGGTTTCCGCGTGCGCTCGAACTGGGGCCAGGAAGACCAGGGCAGGGGCACCTGGAGCATCGTCGTCACCGAAATTCCTTACGGTGTGCAGAAGGCCAGGTTGATCGAGAAGATCGCCGAGCTCTTGATGGCTCGAAAACTGCCGTTGCTCGAAGACATCCGCGATGAGAGCGCCGAAGACATCCGCATCGTCCTGGTGCCGAAGAGCCGCACCGTCGACCCCGGCATCCTGATGGAATCGCTGTTCAAGCTTACCGAGCTCGAAAGCCGCTTTCCGCTCAACATGAACGTCTTGTCGCGCGGCAAGGTGCCGAACGTCCTGTCGCTCAAGGGCGTGCTGAAGGAGTGGCTCGACCACCGCCGCGACGTCTTGATCCGCCGCTCGAAATACCGGCTCGGCGAGATCGAGAAGCGGCTGGAGATTCTCGCGGGCTACCTGATCGCCTATCTCAACATCGACGAGGTCATCAGGATCATTCGCGAAGAGGATGAGCCCAAGCAGGTGATGATGGCCCGCTGGTCGCTCACCGACAACCAGGCCGAAGCCATCCTCAACATGCGTCTGCGCGCCTTGCGAAAGCTCGAGGAAATCGAGATCCGCAAGGAGCATGACGGCCTCATCGAGGAAAAGGGGCAGATCGAGGCCCTGCTGGCGTCGCAAGCCAAGCAATGGGCAACGATCAAATGGCAGGTCGCCGAAGTCCGCGACAAGTTCGGTCCAGACACCGCGCTCGGCAAACGCCGCACCCAGTTCGCCGACGCGCCAGAGCATGACCTGACCGACATCGCGCATGCCATGATCGAGCGCGAGCCGGTCACTGTCGTGGTGTCGGAAAAGGGCTGGCTGCGCGCCATGAAGGGCCACCTGACTGATTTTTCGCAGCTCGCCTTCAAGGAAGGCGACAGCCTCAAGCTTGCCTTCCATGCCCAGACCACGGACAAGATCCTGGTCTTCACCACCGGCGGCAAGTTCTACACCATCGGCGCCGACCGGCTGCCCGGCGGGCGCGGCCATGGCGAACCGATCCGCATCATCGTCGACATGGAGAACGACCAGGACATCGTCACCGCCTTCGTCCACGATCCCAAGCGCAAGCTGCTGCTGGTCTCCCATGATGCCAATGGCTTCATCGTTTCCGAGGAAGAGGTCGTCGCCAACACGCGCAAGGGCAAGCAGGTGATGAACGTCAAGGCGCCAGACGAAGCCAAGCGCTGCATCCCGGTTTCGGGCGATCACCTCGCCATCGTGGGCGAGAACCGCAAGATGCTGGTCTTCCCGTTGTCCGAAATCCCGGAAATGGCGCGCGGCAAGGGCGTGCGCCTGCAGAAATACAAGGACGGCGGCGTGCTGGACTTGAAACCCTTCACGCTGGAGACAGGGCTTTCCTGGCAGGATTCGGCCGACCGCACCTTCACCAGATCGCGCGAGGAACTGGCCGAATGGATCGGCGCCCGGGCCGCCGCCGGCCGTATGGTGCCGAAAGGCTTCCCCAGGACGGGCAAGTTCGGGTAAGGCGCCAGTCTCCCTGGGGGAGATTCCCAAGAATTTGGACTATCGTCACGATTGCTGCACTATGATGGCGCATAAGCGGTCAGGTAATCGGGACAGGGGAGAAACGCCGGGTTGAAGCGGGCTGAAATCCAGAAGCCGGGGCAGCGCCTGTTCGGCCTGTCGACGCCGCTCCGGGCCGCCGTCATCCCGCCGATTTCGGCGGCGCGCTGGCTCCTGGTGCTGATTGCCGCCGCCGGCGTCTATTTCTTTCACGGCTTCCTGTTCCCGGTGCTGGCGGCGCTCGTCATCGCCTTTGCCAGCTGGCCGCTCTACCGCCGGCTGCTCGCCGCCGTCGGCGGCAACCGCACCGTTGGCGCGACCTTGGCCATTCTCTTCATCCTCGCCTTCCTGGTCGTGCCGATCGGCCTCGCGGGCACCTATGCCATCAATGAGCTGCGCGAATGGGTCACCTGGGCGATCGAGACCAACCGCCATGGCGCGATTACGCCGCAATGGATCGCCACCATGCCCGTCGTCGGCGAGTGGCTTAACGAGCAGTGGACGGCCTATCTCGGTCATCCCGGCGGCATCGGCGAACTGATCCAGCTGACCAGCGGCTCCAACATCGGCGCGATCTATCGCGGTGCCTTGGCCGCGGGCGGCAGTGCCTTCGGTCTTTTGCTGACGCTGTTGTTCATGATGATCGCGCTGTTCTTCGCTTATCGCGACGGCGAGGCTTTCGCCGCGCAGATCGATCGTCTGGGGGAGCGTATTCTGCCGACACGCTGGGAGCGGATATCGCGCGTTGTGCCCGCAACCATCTCGTCTACGGTCACCGGCATGACCATCATCGCCATCGGCGAGGGCCTCGTGCTCGGAACGGCGTACTGGCTGGCCGGTGTGCCGTCGCCGGTGACGCTTGGCGCTCTTACCGGCATCATGGCGCTGATCCCGGGCGGCGCTCCGCTCTCCTTCACGCTGGTGTCGGTCTACCTCGCGGCCAGCGGCAAGCTGTTTGCCGGGCTGGCGCTGTTCGTCTGGGGCGCGGTGGAACTCTTCATCGTCGACAAGACACTGCGCCCGAAGCTCGTCGGCGGACCGATCAAGCTGCCCTTCCTGCCGACCTTCTTCGGCCTGATCGGGGGCGTCAAGACAATGGGTTTCCTCGGCCTCTTCATCGGTCCGGTGCTGATGGCGCTGCTCGTCGCCATCTGGCGCGAATGGCTGCGCGAAGTGGAATTGATGGACGAGACAGCGCCGCTCGAAGGGGAAAGTGGGCCGCCTCGGATCGAGGCGGCGCCCGAGACCAGGAAAATTCACGCCGGGTGACTGATCGCGAGCGCGGCGCGACGTTTGCGTCCCTCATGCAATTGCCACAGCGAATGGACGACCAGCGTCACGATCAGGACCGTGCCGCCGATCAGGCTGTTGCGCGACGGCGCCTCGGCGAAGATCAGCCAGACCCAGACAGGCGCCAGCACGGTTTCCAACAGGTAGAACATCGCCACTTCCGGCCCTGAGATATATTTCGGGCCATTGGCGAGGCAGAAGAACGAGATCGGCATGATCACGGCGCCGTTGAAGATGATCCACCACGGCGCGTCGACCCGAAAGCCTGTCCTCGAAACCATGAAGGCGGCGACTGTGAAGGGCAAGATCACGCCGACCAGCGAGGTGAAGCCCATCTCCTTGCCGCTGGCCCGGGAAATGGTGATGGCGGAGGCGATGCAGAGCGCGGAGCACAAGGCCATGACGTCGCCGAACAGATGTCCGCTACCAATGGAGTCGCCGACGATGATGGCCACGCCGACGATCATCAGCCCCAGCGCCGCAAGCGTCAGCGGCCGCGGCCTTTCCTTCAGGAACAGCCAGGACAGCAGCGCCGAGAACATGGTGGTGAAGGCGAGGATGAAGACGAGATCAGCGGTCGAGGTGTGGTAGACGGCGGTGACGAAGGCAATCGAACCCAGGCCGTACAGCGTTGCGACCGCGAGTCCGGGGCGGCCGGGAACGAGCTGCGGCGCCCTGTCGCTCAACGAGCGCCAGACGATCCAAATGAGGAGTCCGGCAAGGAAGGTGGTGCCGGTGCGCAGCAACAGGATCGTCCATGCCTCGCCGTGAGCCAGCCTGATCAGCGGGATGTCGACGGTCAGCGCCATGCCGCCGATGGCAGTCAGGAGAAGGCCCTTCTGATGGTCGTGGTGGGAGGACATGCGGGTATTTTCTCGCGATGAATTGCGGGCGGACGGCCGGCGCGCCATTGTGCGCTCTCCGCCTATCTGCGGAAACACCAGCATCCTGCCCCTTGAGAAATCTTGGGTGGGCTTTGGAAAGATCGGTCAGCGCGTGAGCGCTTCGTGGTCGTAGCGCTCCCAGCCCTTCGGGCCGAGATGCTCTTGCGGCATGAAGCGCATCTTATAATTCATCTTGCGCGAGCCGTTGACCCAGTAGCCGAGATAGACGTGGGGCAGGCCCATCGCCTTGGCGCGGGTGATGTGGTCGAGGATCATGAACGTGCCGAGCGAGCGGTCCTCGAAGTCGGGATTGAAGTAGGAATAGACCATCGACAGGCCGTCGGCCATCTTGTCGGTGAGCGCGACGGCGATCAACTCGCCCTGGCCCTTGCCGGTGATGAAGGTATCCGGGCCGCGCCGCCTGTATTCGATGATCTTGGTGTCGACATGCGTGTCTTCCACCATCATCGCATAGTCGAGTACGGTCATGTCCGACATGCCGCCACGGCGATGGCGGGCGTCGAGATAGCTGCGGAACAGCGAATATTGCTCGGTCGAAGGCTGTGCGTCATGCATGGCGCCGACAAGATCGCCATTGCGCTGGATGACGCGGCGCATGTTGCGGCTGGGGTCGAATTCATGCGCCAGGATGCGCACCGAGACGCAAGCGCGGCATGACTCACAAGCCGGGCGGTAGGCGATGTTCTGCGAGCGCCGGAAGCCGCCTTGTGTAAGCAGGTCATTCATCTCCGGCGCCTTGTCGCCGACAAGGTGCGTGAACACCTTGCGCTCGAACTGGCCCTCCAGATAGGGGCATGGTGACGGCGCTGTCAGGAAGAACTGCGGCGACTGGGTCGGATGCTGCGTCATCTAATTCTTGGAAACGCTCCTGCGAATCGCCCTACCTTTGGCCCGGTTGGCGAAAAATTCAACAGGATTGTGCTGTCGCGACGTCTGCGACCTGTTCATATTTAAGTGCGGGCGGCGCAGTCGTTTGATAGGCGCGGCCGCCGCCCACCCGTCAGATGTCGGTGCGGGTGACCACCGTGCCGAGCAGCAAGTCGTGCAGCGTGCGCTTGCGGTCCGAGAACAGTGTGACCAGCAATACCAGCGGCGTAAGGACGACGTTGCCGGCCCAGAATAGAACGGAATGCACCACCGCGGTCATCCCGTCGATGCGGCTGCCGTCGAGCCTCTCCAGGCGGATACCCATGATCTTCATGCCGGTCGTCGCCTGGTCTCGGCTACCTAGGGTGTTCCAGATGTAGAGGATCGCGACCATCGGCAGCAGCACGGAAAACAGCGCCCATCCGAGGCCGAAGGTCAACAAACCGAGAATGGCGACCAGGATCGCGAAGGGGATGGTCAGCAGCGCGACGAAAAAATAGTCGAGCAGGAAGGCAAAAATGCGCCTTGTCCGTACGCCGCGATAGGCGCGTGTGTCCTCGAACCGTGTGGTGATGATCTCGCCGTCCAATACACGCGCGTTCATGTCCATTCCTCGCTGCGGCATTCAAAATCGATGCCCGCCAGTCAAATGGTAAAGACTGCGCCGAATTCAAGGAATGGAGTTGGCCGGACCGATCCTAGAAGATGCCGGGAAGGAACCGGTAGCGAACCTTGCCCAGGTATTCGCGGTATTCCGGTGTCGTCGCAAGGATGGCCTCCTCACGCGTGAGGCGGTAGACCTGAAAGAAGGTTATAATCCCGTAGACGCCGAAATTGTACATCGAGAAATTCGACAACAGATATAGGACGTGGCCCGCCAAGTAGCCGGCGTAAATCGGATGTCTGATGAACCTGTAGGCACCACCGGTGACGACGCCACGGTTCGCGGGCAGGAGCGCGAAGGAGCGACCGAGGGAGAGCTTTCCCCAGACAGACATCGACAACGCCAGGCACTGCAACGGTGCCGCGACAGTGGTTGAAATGATCGCCACCCCCGGCTGCATCGAGATCAGACCGGAGCCGAGGCTGGCGGTCAGCGAGATGATCACGGTCAGCGGGTTCCAATCGCGTGCCTTGGGGCGCCGGGCCAGAAGCAGCCATACCAAGGTTAGCGTTTCGGAAATCGTCAGCAACAGGATGTTGATCCTGCTCGGATCCGCCACAAGATGATACATGCCCCGATAGGCAAAGATGAACGTCGCGGCCAGCGCCAGGAAGCGCAGAAAACCTTCTCGCAGATCGGCGATGATTTCGCTTGTTCCCGGCCCGGGCAGGAGCCCCGTTTTCACGAGTGACGAATTACCGCTGAAGATGGTCACGCAGTCTGCCCCCGGTGCTACCCCAGGCTCGACCATTGCACGCAAGTCTTGCCGCAACGTTAAATCCCGTGGCGTTTTGCCTTGCGTCGCGCCGATTTTCATGCCGCAGGGATCGCGTGTTTGGCAGTTGAATATGACGCGCTCCCCAGTTTAGCCTGTTGCGGCGCAGCAAGACGCCGAGGGGGCAGGGGGACTATGGATTACGATATGCTGGTCATCGGCAGCGGCCCCTCGGGCCGCCGAGCCGCGGTGCAATCGGCCAAGCTCGGCAAGTCGGTGCTGGTGGTCGACAGGGGCCGGCGCCTGGGCGGCGTCTCGGTGCACACCGGCACCATCCCCTCGAAGACGCTGCGTGAGACGGTGCTCAACCTCTCCGGCTGGCGCGAGAGGGGATTCTACGGACGTGGCTACCGGGTCAAGCAGGATATCTCCGTCACCGATCTGGTCGAGCGGCTGCACAAGACACTCGATCACGAGGTCGAGGTGCTGCAGCACCAGTTCATGCGCAACACGGTCAGGAGCGCGCGGGCGGCGGTGAAATTCCTTGGTCCGAACAGGGTCAGCCTGACCACCGATAACGACGATTACAGCGAGGTCGGCTTCACGCACGCGTTGATTGCCGTTGGCACAAGGCCGCACCGGCCGGCCGACGTGCCTTTCGACAGAAAGCGCATCTTCGACAGCGACGAGATGCTCGAGCTCGACCGCCTGCCGCGCACGCTGACCGTCATTGGCGCCGGCGTTATCGGGGTCGAATATGCAACGATCTTTTCGGCGCTGGACGTGCCGGTGACTCTGGTCGAGCCGCGCAACACGATCCTTGATTTTGTCGACCGCGAGATCGTTGACGACTTCATCCATCAGATGCGAGATCGCGGCATGACGATCCGGCTGGGCAGCGCGGTCAAGGAAATCTCCTCGAAGCCGGATCATGCCGAGGTGACGCTCGCCGACGGCCGCACCATCCGCTCCGAGATCGTGCTCTACGCGGCCGGACGGACCGGCAATGTCGCCAGCCTTGGCCTTGAGGCGGTCGGCATCGAGGCCGACGGCCGCGGCCGCATCAAGGTGGATCCGAAGACCTTCCAGACCACCGCATCCAACATCTACGCCGCCGGCGACGTCATTGGTTTTCCCAGCCTCGCCTCCACCTCGATGGAGCAAGGCAGGGTGGCCGCCTGCCATGCTTTCGGCGTCCCCCTTCCGCCGCCCCCCGAGACCTTTCCCTACGGCATCTACGCTGTGCCGGAGATTTCCACGGTCGGCCAGTCCGAGGAGCAGGTGCGCGAGAGCGGCGTCGCCTACGAGGTCGGAGTGGCACGTTTCCGCGAGACCTCGCGCGGCCACATCATGGGCGTCAATTCAGGCTTCCTGAAGCTGTTGTTCTCTGTCGAAACGCGCCGGCTGCTCGGCGCTCATATTGTCGGCGAGGGCGCCACCGAGCTCATCCATATCGGCCAGGCTGTGATCAACCTCGGCGGCACGGTGGACTTCTTCGTCAACAACACTTTCAATTATCCCACGCTGGCCGAGGCCTACAAGATCGCCGGCCTGGACGCCTGGAACCGGATGGGGCAGGGCTAAGGCAGAGCGGAGCCTGCCCGGGCTTCAACCCGCGACGGCAGCGCAACTATCACGTTCGCTCAAGGCATTGGCGGCGGCGCCTGGATCTCCACCGGCCGCACGCAGGCGCTAAGCCAATGCCGCGCGATCGCCGCGTCGGCGTCGCCGAATTCATGGCCCGAGGCGACGATACGTGCGTCGACCTCGGCGCCACGCTGGCTGAACAGCGTCACCAAGGCAGGCGCGAACGGGCCGTAGGTCTGGTCGGCGGCGCCGGCGATAATCAGCACGCGCGTTTCCCGAAGATCGGTCATCGGCGATGTGTCGAGCACCGGCATCGCCCGCAATAGCACCGCCCGCCTGACGAGGCCGGGATGAAGCAGCATGACACTGGAGACGACGTTTGCGCCGTTCGAATAGCCAAGAAAAGTCGCGCGGCGAAGGTCGAGCCCATGTCGCGTCGCGGCCTCCGCCGCGAACTGGGCATAGGCCGCCGTCTCGGCGCGGATTGAGGTTTGCTCGAAACTGGTAGGGGTGATTCGCTCGAACCAGCGAAATCCGTCTTCCTGCGGGACGCGGCCCCGCGCCGCCACGATCACGGCGCGCGGCGCGATCCGCTGCGCCAGGGGCAGCATCGTCGTCTCGTCGACGCCCGACCCGTGCAGCACAAACAGGCTCTCGTCACCCGCGTCCGCCGGCCTCGACATGCGGTAGGCGAAAGCAAGATCGCTGCGAAGAACGCTGTTTTCGCCACTATATTCGGACATGCTCACATCCATTTGATTCCATGAGAGATTCATTGATTTGCCGGCTTCAAAACGGAATATTTTCGCGCTCCGCGAAAGTTGATTGAACCAGGCGCATTTCAGTCCGTTTCTGCGCCGATACACTCCCCATGGGAGGTTCGAAGCGGTGCGCCCCGGGGGTCGCATTGCTGGCTATGAACAACCAGCTTTGAGGCCCTTTGTCGATGACCACCCCTGTTTTCAATGGACGCGACAAGCGTATCGGAGAGCGTGACACACGTATCGACGTATTGCGCGCGCTAGCGCTGCTTACCATCTTCGTCGACCATGTGCCGGGTACCGTCTTCGAGAATTGGACCTACAAGAATTTCGGCTTTTCCGATGCTGCCGAAGCCTTTGTGCTGATTTCCGGCATCTCGGTGGCGCTGGCCTACGGAACGAAGTTCAAGCCCGGCGGCCGATTGCTCGCGACGTTGAAGATGTGGCGGCGCGCAGGCGTGCTCTACATCTCCCACATCGTCATCACGATGGTGGTGATAGCGCTGTTTTGCGCCGCCGCGGTGTTCGCGCGCCGTCCGGAAATGCTGACGATGATCAACATCGAACCGTTGATGACGAAGACGCCGCAGGTGTTGCTCGGCATCGTCACGCTCGGCCATCAACTCGGCTATAACAACATCCTGCCGGTCTATGCTGCGCTGCTTGTGGCGGCACCGGCGTTCGTGCTGTTCGTCAGCTATCGGCCGGTGCCGGCCCTGATCGTGTCGGGCCTGTTATGGCTCGTTGCCGGCATCTGGCAGATCGCGCCGCCGAACTATCCCGAGCCTGGCCTCTGGTTCCTCAATCCGCTGTCCTGGCAGTTCCTCTTCAACATCGGCCTTGCCGCCATGCTGCATGTGAGGCGGGGCGGGCGAATCCCGGTCAATCCATGGCTTCTCGGCGCCGCCGGCATCTACGTGGTCGGCGCGGCGATCTGGGTGCATAGCCCGCTCTGGGGCCAAATCACCTGGTTCAACCTGCCGGTGGTGATCGGCGGCTTCGACAAGACTTTCCTGTCGCTGCCAAGGCTGTTGCACATTCTATCGGTCAGCTATCTGATAGTCGCGCTGCCGGCAGTCTCCAACCTCTTCCGCGTCAGGCCCGACAATCCGCTCGCCATTCTGGGCAAGCGCTCGCTGCCGGTGTTCATCGCCGGCACGCTGCTTGCCATGGCGGCGCAGGTGTTGAAGCTGATCAACCCGGGTGGCCTGGCCTACGACACGCTGCTGATCGCGGCCGGCATCGCCATGCAGTTCGCGCTCGCGCTGTATCTCGAATGGCTCGCAGGCCTCGGCCCGTCCCGCGCCAGCCCTATGGGCGAGGATAGCGCGCGCAGGCCGTTCGGCGCGCAGCCGGTGCCGGCGAGGGCGGGGGGATACTGAGCCAGTCCCAGGAAAAGCCTGCAGTGGTTGTCCGTTCCTAATTGCGCGACGCTACAAGGGTGCTCAGCCTTTTCGGGCAGGGCCTGTCGACGCCCGGACGATCAGCTCCACGCCCATCGTCTCGCGCCGCACCGCGCCGTCGTGATCCAGGATCATGCGCGCGGCGCGGCGGCCGATCTCGGTGATCGGCTGGGCGATCGTGGTCAGCGGCGGCATGCAGAGCGCGCCGTCCGGCACGCCGTCGAACCCGACGATGGAGACATCGCCGGGAACGTCTAGGCCTCGCGCTTTCAGCCAGTCGATGGCGATCAGCGCCATGCGGTCCGACATCGCCAGGATTGCGGTCGGCGGCTCCCCCGTGGCGAAGATAGCCTCCAGGCCTGCCCTGGTGCTCTTGTCCTCGTTCTCGGTCTCGTAGACCGGGATCTTCGTCGTATCGACGCCAAATCGGGAAAGCTCCTCGAAATAGCCGGCAAGGCGGTCGCGCGTACCGGTGTAGACGGCGCTGCGCACCACTTCCGGCGTCGCGAAACCGGTTCGGTTGTCGGCAAACCCAAGCGACAGGACGGCGAAGCGGCGATGGCCAAGCTCGGCGAGATGGCGCGCGGCAAGTCGCGCGCCGGCGACGTTGTCGACGCCGATGGCGGACACCGTCTCGTCCTGGAAGCCGAGTTCCAGCGCCACGAAGGGCAGTTTGCGCTCGCGCGTCAGGTCGACAAGGCGCGAGCCACCTTCGATGCAGAACAGCACGAAACCGTCGACAAGCGCGCTCTGGATGTTCCAGGCGAGCTTTTCCTGGTTGGCGGCCGACACCAGCGCGATGCCCGCCCCGGTGGCGTCGCAGGCTTCCGAAATGCCGGCCATCATCACGCGCGCGAACGGATCATCGAAGAAATAGGAGAGGGGCTCGGTGGTGGCGACGCCGATGGCGTTGACCTTGCCAGCGCGCAGCAGCCGGCCCTTCGGGTCCGGGCCGGCATAGCCCATCTGTTCCGCCACCGCTTTGACCCGTTCGCGCACTTCGGCGCGCACAACCTCGGGACGGCTGAAGACATTCGAGGCCGTGCCGTGCGAGACGCCGGCGGCCTTGGCGATGTCAGCCAGCCTGATCGGCCTTGCCTGGCCTTCGAGGAGTGATGCCATGTCGTTCCTCCGAATCCGATCATGCCGCCAACATGACCGTTGAATTGCTGTCGGTCATCTAACATTTTCTTGGATCGATTCAAATACCGGCTTGACTCGAAGTGATTGAAGGGTATGATTTGAATCGATCCAAGTGTTCGCGTTAGTAGTGAGACGAGGTCTCAGGAGGAGGGGTGCCATGCATCCGGTGAGCTATTTGTTCGAGGACGTCTACCGCAACGACTGGGGCATCGCCTCAGTTGCCGCCAGCGAGCAGCGCCGGGGCAGATCGAGTCCCTGGCGGCGCGCGCCGCGCTTCCTCGTGGAGCGCAAGCGGGGCTGAGCCCGCCCTTTTTTCTATCGTTGAATTGGATCGATTCAACCTACAGGAGAAGCAGTCATGCATCCCATCGGTCATCTGTTTCAGGACATCTATCGCAACTATTGGGGCATCGCTCCCGCAACCGAACGGCCCGAAAGGCGCCGCGCTGACGAGTTGGCTGCGCGCGAGCGTAATCGGCACGCTGGTCGCAAGTAGTCCGGTTTGCTGGAATTGCGCTAAGGGCGCGGTCGCCACAGCGCCGACACGGCGATCGCCACCCAGCCGGCGATCAGCAGGGTGCCGCCGATCGGCGCCGACATCGGGAACAGCCTTGAGCCGAGGAAGTCGCGCGCCAGCAGATCGCCGCAGAATAAAAGCAGGCCGGCGAGCAGCACGAGGCTGGCGATCCTGAGGCAACGGTTGGCGCCGGAAAGGCCGATGGCGAGGAATACCGGCGCGTGCATCAGGAGGAAGTTGGCCGCCGTGCCGGTAAACGCGCCGCCGCGATGCGCGGCCGCGGCCGACAGCGCCACGCCTGCCGCGCCGAGGAGCCCGGCGATGAA
>Ga0315336_1003203_pt1 | contig 22490 bp, 27 predicted proteins | sample ASW5metaG_FD_204512 | JGI IMG/M metagenome (GOLD analysis project Ga0315336, IMG submission 204512) | Ammonia-oxidizing marine archaeal communities from Monterey Bay, California, United States - ASW #5 | ecosystem: Environmental > Aquatic > Marine > Intertidal zone | place: USA: California... | reverse complement strand
GACCGTTTCTTCGCTGCCCAGGAAATGCAGCGCGGTGGCGATATCCGCCGGCGCGGTGGCGGCGGTCTGCACGAAAGCCGGCTCGGTCGCGCCCGGGCTGCTGGCGATCGACCAGAAGACGCCGCGCGTCGCCGCACAACCGGGCCGGGTCGCGTCATCGGGCAGGCCGCGCTCGTCGGCGTCCTTGGCGGCCTGGAAACGCGCCACGAGATCGCGGCGCCGCAGCGAGCGCACCTGGTTGTCGGTGGTGTCGAGGACGCGCTTCAACTGCGAGAACCAGTTCCAGTAGCCTGCCCTGGAGGCCCGCCAGGGCGCGCCGGCATCGCTCACCAACAGCCAGCGGCAGCGCTTCAGCGCCGGCTCGATGCCGTGATTGTCGTAGACGCCGCCATCGGTAAGAACGGCACGGGAAGGCGGCACTGGCGCGCCGACCGAGGGGTCGAGCTTGTCGCTCTTCCACGCGAACGGCGTGAGGTCGAGCCGGAGCGGCGACAGGAAAGGCGGGAAGGCGGACGACGCGGCAACCGCTGTCGCGACCGGCAGGTCGGCGTGATAGGCAACGCCGATGCGGTAATCGGCGATGTAGCGCCGCGACAGGCGAAACAGCGAACCGGTGTCGAGATTGCTGGAGCAGAAGACGAACCAGGGCTTTTCCGGCAGGCTTTTCAACGTCGGCCGGGAGCCGTTGAACAAATCTCGCTCATAGCAGGCGGCGACTTCGCGCGCGGCGCTGGAAAACGGGTTGAGCAGGCCGTTGAAGATCGACGGCGCGTCGAGGAAGACCTGCGAGAATTTCAGTATCCTGTCGAGATAGATGTCGAAATTGGTGGCAACGCCGCCCGTGAAAATGAAGCGGGGCCAAAGCACCGCGAGAAGCCCGGCCGCGATCGAGCCGCCCGAGACCGAACTCACCATGTCGAGCCTTTCGAGCAGTCCGGCTTCGTTCAGGCGGCAGAGCGTGCCGGCATGGAACAGCATGGCGCGGTAGCCGCCGCCCGACAGGCAAAGGCCGAGATCGTAGCGCTCGGCCTTGATGTCGGTCCCCGCAAGCGCTGGGTCGTCCATAAGCTCTCCCGTCTCGCCGGCGTTGCGGCCATACGAACCGGACCCCGGCGCGTCGGACGCGGCTGTTGCCCCCAGATCAACGCAGCGCGGCCATTCTGGCAAGCGGCGGAATCGCGGACCTTCCATCCGCCGATTTTCCCTTCGGGGGAGGGAGACGGGCCGCGTTATTTGAACCTGTTGGCCGGCACTCCCCCCACGCCGGCCGCAGCGCGAACAGGCCGCCCCTTCATGGGGCGTCTTGTTCAGGTGCTCCGCGCTCATGGTGAAGCAAGCCGCAGGTTAAGCTGGGGGCCGTTTGACAAGCCGGCTGGTCTCGCCGAAACATTGGCCGGTTTCGTGCCGCTGGAGGAGCGGCGGGATGGTGGGCTTGCCGGTTATCCAGAACATCGCGCCGGGCGCGTCTGTGCATTTGTCGACCAGTTCGCTGCCTGAGCGCGACCGGCTGGGCATCTGGCTCGAACTCTACGGTCACAAGCTGTTCAACCTGGAGATCGATCCCATCGGCAAGGATCCGTTCCGGGCCGAGGTGACGTTGCGGTCCCTGCCGGGAATCAGCCTGTCCGCCGGCAGCCGCAGCGATGCCCACTATCGCATCAGGGGCCGCCACCTGAAGAACGCCACCGACATGGTGATGCTGATTGCGGTGCTCGCCGGTCGCGGCCACTCCGCGCAACGGAACCGCGAGGCGCTGACCTTGCCCGGCCAGGCGGTAATGATGCTGACCAGCGAGCCCGCCACCCACAGGCTGGTCGAAGCCGGCCGCTATCTTAGCCTCTACATGCCGCGGGCTTCGCTGGCCGCGCTCGCGCCCGGCTTCGAGCGGCATCTCGTCCGGTCCATCGACGCGGGCCGCGGGGCGCTGCGCCTTCTCGTCGACTACATGCGCATGATCGGCGGCGCCGGCACGCTTGATTCACCAGGGCTTCGACACTCGCTGGCCACCCATGTCCAGGATCTTCTAGCGCTGACGCTCTCGGACGAGGGCGACGCGGTCGAGATAGCGCGTGGCCGGGGCCTTCGCGCCGCACGGCTGCAGGCCGTCATGGCCGACATCGCCGCCAATCTCCATGTGCCCGGCCTTTCGGCCGAGGATGTCGCAAGGCGCCAGGCCATCACGCCGGATTATGTCCGGAAGCTCTTTCGCGGGCAGGGCACCAGCTTCGCCGACTATGTCCTCGACCAGCGCCTCCTCGCCGTGCACCGGGCGCTCCGCGACCCGCGCCTGGTCGGGGTCCATGTCGGTGCTCTCGCCTACGATGCCGGCTTTGCCGACATCTCCTACTTCAACCGTCGCTTCCGCCTGCGCTTCGGCGCGACGCCGACCGATGTCAGGCAGGCGGCGCTAGTGGCCCGCTGACGGCCGGCGCGTCATCCTTCTGCAACAGTTCCCGTGAAGCGCCTGCAGTCGCGCCGGGTCCAAGGCGCGGTCGCGCCGGTTCCAAGCCGGCCGTTGGCTCGTCGCTTATGGTCCGGCCGATCTGAAATCATGCGGGGGCAGCTATGCGGTATCGCCATTCCATTTCCAGCCTGGGCTTCGCGCTCGCTTGCGCGGCGGCGGCCATTTTCGCCGATGGGCCGGCCGCGCGCGCGGCCGACGCTGAGGCCGTCCCGGGAGCGTTCGACTGGAGCGGCTTCTAAGCCGGCGTGAACGCCGGCTACGGCTGGGGGACGACCGACACGCATCTGACGCTCGCGAACCAACCCTTTGAATACAGCCAGGGCCTGGGCAACCTCATCGGCGGCATCCAGGCAGGCTACAACGTCCAGAACGGCGCCTTTGTCTTCGGCGTCGAAGCCGATTTGCAGTACTTCCACGACTCCTCGCTGATCAACACCGTCAACAACACGACGAATTTTCCCGATGAGACCAGCTATGACGCGCTGGGCACGGCCCGTATCAGGGCGGGCTACGCCTTCTCGAACGCCCTGGTCTATGCGACCGCGGGCTACGCCGTGGCGAAGGTCGCCAACAGCTGGCGGGATGTTCCTCTTTCGATGGACTTCAGCAAGTCCGATCTGCTCGCCGGCGCGGCCGTGGGCGCGGGACTCGAATATGCCATCGACCGCCACTGGTCGATCAAGAGCGAGTATCTCTACGCCGCCTTTGGCGAGCGGACCGCCGCCTTGCCGATCCACAACGCCACCGACAACGTGAAGTGGCGAAACGATCTCCAGAGTGTTCGCCTCGGCCTGAACTACCGTTTCTGACCTGCTGAAGGTGCTGGGCATACTGGTGATGCTGCATCAACGGCGGAGACGGCCGCGCCACCGTCCATCTCCGCTTGTCGGGGAGACCGGCAACTCCATCCTCACAGCTCCTTCTCCGCCAGTTCCCTGAACCCGTCGGGCACCGAGCGCGGGCCTTCCAGCGCCACCGTGCCGTAGCCGACGGCTTCCTTGCCGAAGCGCCGGCGGATCTTGTCGATGGCGCGGTCGGCGTCGAAGCGGGCGAGGCCCTTGCGGCTGCCGGGCTTGAGCTTCTCGTCGGCCAGGCCGAGCGGCAGTTCGAGCTGCAGATCGTGCGTCTCCTCCAGATGCGAGACGGAGATGGCGAGCAGCGTGATGTCGCGCTCGCGCGGATGGGCGGCCAGTATCCCGCGCACCAGCTCCCCGGCGATCTCGGCCAGCATCGCGGTCGCCTGGATCGGCTGGTCGAGCGTGATCGAGCGGGTGACGGCGCGCATGTCGGCGAAGCGCACGCGCACCGTCACCGTGCGCCCGGGCCGGTCCTTGGCGCGCAGGCGGCTGGCGACGCGGTCGGCCAGATGCAGCAGCGTCGGAACGACGACGCGTGGCACCGCCGGCTTCCTGCCCAGCGCCGATTGCGCGCCGGCCGAGATCGCGCGGCGATGTGTCTGCAGCTTGCGCGGGTCGCGGTTCCAGGCGAGCGCGGCGAGCTTCTGGCCGGCGGCGTGGCCGATCAACCGCTCCAGCGCGCCGCTGTGGGTGCGTGCCAGCTGGCCGATGGTCTCGACGCCGATCTCGGCGAGCTTCGCTTGGGTCGCCGGGCCGACGCCCCACATCAGCGTGACGGGCAGGTCGTGCAGGAATTCGAGCTCGGTGCCGGGCTCGACCACCACCAGTCCGTCGGGCTTGGCCACCTGCGAGGCGATCTTGGCGAGATGTTTCGTCCGCGCCACGCCGATCGAGATCGGCAGGCCGAGCTCGGCCTTCACGCGGTGACGGATTTTGCGCGCGATCTCGTCGGGTGGGCCGAAGAGGTGCGTGCAACCGGCGACGTCGGCAAAGGCCTCGTCGATCGAGATGCGTTCGACAACCGGCGTGAAATCGTCGAGCACCTTGATGGCCGCGTCGCCGAGGCGCTGGTACTCCGAAAAATGGCCGCCAACGAAGATCAGCCGCGGGCAGAGCTCGCGTGCCTTGCGGCCCGGCATGCCGCCGCGCACGCCGAACACCTTCGCCTCATAGGACGCGGCCAGCACCACGCCGCCGCCGACGGCGATCGGCTTGCCGCGCAGCGACGGGTCGAGCAATTGCTCGACCGAGGCATAGAAGGCATCGAGATCGGCATGCAGGATGGTGGCGGGCGCGGCGTTGTTCGTGGCGGCCATCGCGAGCTCCCACGGCCGTTTGTGTGGCGTTGCAGCATTAGCTGTGTCTGTTGCAAGGGGAATAGGCAGAACGTAAAGAGAACAAATGCGGCTCGCTGTCAAGCCGCCACGCTCGATCGCGCAAGCTGCGACTGGGAGGCGCCACCCGTGGCGCCTCGTTCTTCGTTTCCAAAACCGCGGAGCGGTCGTACCCGCTATGCCGGCTTGGCGTATTGCTCGGCGCTCAGCACCTCGATGCATTGGAACGGCTGGTTGCCTTCCACCCATGCGTCATGGCCGGGCGGGATGGTGTAGGAACTGCCGGCCTCGAAGGTCTTCTGCGTGCCATCGGTCATCCGCACCGTGATCGAGCCGGACACGACATAGCCGACATGCGAGACTTGGCAGCTGTCGGTCTTGACCACCGGCTTCACGCATTCGGACCATTTCCAGCCCGGCTGCATTTTCATCCTCCCGAGCGTATAGCCCGGCAACCGGACAATTTCGACACGCGTCTTGGCGGGCGAGCGGACCTCGTCGGGATTGTCGTGCGATTTGGATTCGAGTTTCGTCACCTTCATTGCAACTTCGGCCATGGGTTTCCCTCCCGTGCGTAAAGCGGCGCCAAACGTTGCGATCGTTGGCGACCGCAACGATATTCATATGCCCTTTTATGAGTGATTACTAATGTAATTGGGGCGACAGCGAGCTCGGCCGAGCGCTTGGCCGACCGTTCCTGGGAGGCGGATATTCCGGTCCGTCGGGCGAGGGTCCCTGGCCATGTTCGGACCGAAGTCTCACCGCGTTGACGCAGAGGCCCGAGGCGCCGATTTCCATGAAACAACAACGGCTTCATTGCATTGGCTAGCAAGCCGCCGGACAAAGTCCCTTCATCGGCGGTCGACCTCGGCGTGTCCGCCATTCCTGCGATATGGCGGGCACGCCTTCTCGCGAGAGCTTTCGGAGGCAGGCGAGGGAACCAGTCCGCGTCTCGCGCCGTTGACTGGGCGAAGGGACGGCGCTGGCGGAGGCCGCCATGGAAAATTTCGAACTCATCGACCTTCTTTGCGTCATCGACGCATGCGCAAGCGACCGTTCGGCCGGGCGCGTCGTGCCGATGTCGAGGGCAGTCGAGGAATTGCGCGTCCTGACTGGCGATTTCGTCTCGTCGGACGAAGATGCGGCCAACGCATTGACGCAGGTTGCGCTCGAGCGCGGCTGCTCGGTGCTCTTCGACGAACGGCCCGGCGCAGACATAATCGCCTGATCTTGCAAGGCGGCCGCGCTGCCGGTTCCCGGCAAGGGGCTGGCCGTCGCGGCCGCTTCGCGCTGCCGGCTCACTTTGCCAGGGTGATCATCCGGCCCGCATACATCGCCCGGCCTCCGAGTTCGGCCGAGCAATCCGACTTCACTGCCGAGTTTCCCGTCATGGTGACAGTATCGCCGACCAGCCGCAGGCAACTGCCCTGGGCGCTCATATCTGAGTTTCCCGTGTAGGTGATGGGGGCGTCGGGGGCGTAGATGAAACCGCTCACCACCGAGCCCGATCCGCCGTTCATCGTCAGCGCCTGCGTGTTGCCGTGCGCCTGGTAGATGGTGATGCCGGCGTAGGGGCCGCTGGTCGGCGGCGACAGGTTCACCTGCTCGTTGGCGTTGATGTAGAGCTGCGAGTTCTCCATGAGGAAGATCGTCACGCCCTGGCCGCTCAGGCTGCCGTTGCCGCCGGGCTTTATCACGACGTTGCGCATGATGTAGGTGCCCGGATTGAGCGTGATCTTTCCCGACAGGGTCTTGTCGCAATAGGTGCCCGGCGAGAGCGTCACGGTTTTGCCGTTGGGTATCGGCAGGCAAAGCGTGTAGGCCGGGGGAACGACGTCGGCCAGCGGATCGAACGAGGCATACTGGTTTTCGAGCGGCGTCCCGCAGGAAAGGGTGGCGTTGGGCGGCGCCAAGCCTTGGGTGCGGCCGACGGTCGAGACGCAAGCTGCGCCGACGATAGCCGAGCCGCCGCGGTTGACGGAGTCGGCGGCGTCCGAATTGGCCGCGATCACGCAGCCGCTCATCGACACGTTGGTGGAGCCCTGCATGTTGACCGCGTTGTCGGCGTGCTGGTCGAGCGCCAGCACGCAAGCCAGCGCGCCGGGCTTGACCCTGACCGAGGCACTCCGTGTCGCCTGCCAGGGCGGCATGGCGCCCAGGAAGGCCGGCCGGCTGATGCTCGACGAGGTCTTGATGAAGTAGGCGCTCGGATCGCCGCTGGCATTGGCCTGGAAGGCCGCGAGGCTGCCCGAAAGCTCCTGCGCGTCGCCGGAGCTCATATTGGCCGCGAAATAGGTCTGGCCGAGTTGCAGCATGTCGGCCGCCGACATGCCCGGCTGGTACTTCGTGCCGATCGCAAGGCTGGCCGCGTCCAGCGAATTCTGCAACTGGGCGGCGTCGTCGCTGGTGCCGATGAGGTTGATGGAAGCCGCCAGGCCGAGCATCAGCGGCACCACGGCTACCGCCGTCGCGACCGCGAAATTGCCCCGTCTTGAAGTCCAGAAACGCGCAAACATGGAAGGCCGCCCTCGTCGCATATGCGAGAGTGATAGGCACGCTGTCTCTACGGGGGATTTCCAAAAAAGATAAAATGCAGAAAGTGCTAAAATATATGGTTTTACTGATAGTTACATCTTAAGTCTGAGATCGCATGGGCCTTAAGTCCTAGTGCGTGCGGCGCAAGACGGGGGTGGGGACACGCTGCGGTCCTAACGACGCAAGTCGAGCGAAAAAATTAGGCATTCGTTCACATCGCAATGGTGACGTCACCGCTGGGATATCGCGGGTGCACATGGCAATGGCCTTTTCAGGTCGGAACTTTCGACAAATCTTTTCGCGACTGACCGCCCGACGCTTTTGCAACGGCAAGGGCGGCAATGTCGCGACCATCTTCGCGTTCTCCCTGCCGGTCGTGATCGGCGGCGCAGGGCTCGGCGTCGAGACCTCCTATTGGTACTATTCGAGCCTGAAGCTGCAGGCGATCGCCGACGCGGCCGCCTATGCCGGCGCGCTGGAGAAGATCGCGGGCTCAGACACCGCCACCATCACCGCCGCCGCCGCCTCGTCGGCGGCATCGAACGGGCTGGGCGGCGGCACCATCGTCGTCAACACGCCGCCCACCTCGGGGCCGAACACGGCCAAGAAAGCGGTGGAGGTGATCCTCAACCAGAACCTCGACCGCATGTTCACCTCCATCTTCACCGAGACCAAGGTGCCGGAAAAGGCGAGGGCGGTGGCGTTGATCAACGATGCCTCCAAGGCCTGCGTGCTGGCGCTGAACCAGTCGGCTTCGCAGGCGGCGCTGTTTTCCGGCAGCACCAGCGTCAAGCTCACCGGCTGCTCGGTCATGTCGGATTCGATCGCCAATGACTCCATCAAGGTGCAGGGCTCGGCAGGGCTGCAGACCGATTGCCTGATCACCGCGGGCGGGGTCGTTCTGAACAATCCCGTGACCACGGTCTGCAAGTCGCCGATCACCCAGGCCTTGCCTGCGGCCGATCCGTTCTCCAGCGTGCCGGCGCCCGCGGCGACCAACCCATGCAAGAGCGTCAACGGCAACAAGACATCGCAGACGCTGCAACCCGGCACCTATTGCAGCGGTATGAGCCTCAACGGCAACGTCACGCTTTCCCCCGGGGTCTATGTCGTTCAGGGCAGCATGAAGATCAACGCCAACGCCGTCGTCTCGGGCAGCGGCGTCACCATCTTCATGTCCGGCAGCAACACCGTCAGCATGAACGGCAACGCCACCGTGACGCTGAGCGCGCCGACCTCGGGTACCTATTCCGGCCTGCTGTTCTACGGCGACAGGACGGGGACCGCGGCGCAGAGCACCTTCAACGGCACGGCGAACTCGCTCCTGACCGGCGCCATCTATTTTCCTCGGCAGCAGGTCAACTATCTCGGCAACTTTTCCGGCGTGAACGGCTGCACGCAGGTGGTTGCCGACACCATCCAGTGGTCTGGAAATTCGACGATCAACCAGAATTGCTCCAGCCTCGGGATGAAGGACATTCCGGCCGCCCAGTCGGTTGCGGTCGTCGAGTAGACGCGATGAGGGGGGCGGCAATCCGTTTCGGCAGGGACCGCGCCGGCATCGCCGCGGTGGAGCTCGCGCTGGTCATGCCGGTGCTGTGCGCTGTTCTTCTGGGCATTATCGACGGCTGGTCCTATGTCAGCAGCTCGCTGGCGATGCGGGCAGGAGTGAAGACCGCGGCCAATCTGGTCATGGCGGGCGGAACCGACGACAGCGCCACCCAGGCCGCCGCGCTGGCGAGCTGGGACAACAAGCCGGCTGACGCGGCGGTAGCGGTGACCCGAACCTACCAGTGCGGAACCACCGTCGTGACCTCGACCACCATCTGCAGTGGTTCGAAGCTGCCCTCGGTCTTCGTCCAGATCCAGGCCTCGGCCACCTGGGATCCTCCCTTCAGCTTCGGTCCCTATCCGGACAACACCGCCATCGGCCATCTGCAGGTGGTCCGTGTCCGCTAGGCAAAGAGGTTGGTCATTTGCCGGCGACCGATCCGGCGGCGCCGGCATCGAATTCGCGCTGGTCGCGCCTTTCCTCATCATGATCCTGTTCGGCGTCTTCGCCTTCGGCTGGTCGATGAACACCATATCGAGCGTGCGTTATGCGCTGGAGGCCTCGGCGCGCTCGCTGCAGCTCAACAACACGCTGAAGCAGGCCGACATCCAGACGATCGCCACGCAGAAGCTGCAGGCGCTCGGCATGCAGAATGTCAGCGTCACCATCACGACCGATCCGCCGAGCGGCGGCTTCACCATGGCCCATGTGAACGCCAGCTACGCCTTCGTCATCAGCTTCCCCTATTTCAGCGATTATCCGATCAACTACACCACCTCCGTGACCGTGCCGCTGGTCAGCGGCTAGAGCAATTCCAGGAAACCGCAAGCGGTCAGGCCCGGCGGCGGACGTGGCATCAGTGCGCTATCTTAGCGATCTCTAAAGTCGCAAGTCTGGCTCCAGCCCGGAATGCTAGGAATTTGCTGTTATCCATATCAGGAGCGCAGCCATGACCTCTGTTGTTGGAAGCCAGCACGGCACCAGCTTGGTGCATCATCCGGGTAAGACCCGTGTGTCGTCGGAGGCCTTCCCAGGTAACAGTGCCGAAAGCATCGGCCATCTTGCAAAGGCCTCGGTTTCCGAGACGGATGCCGACGACCCGAACGCGCAAGGAAAGGCCGCGTCCCGGATCGCCCGGATGGATCTGACGGCGCTTTCCCCGACCGGTTCAGGTGGTCAGGAGCCAGACGCCGGGTCAGACACGGGAACGGACGCCGACGGCACGAAGCTTTGACACCTTCGGTTCAACGGACAGGGACATAGCTCGGCCTCAACGGCCACGGCGCCGCGCAATCCGGGCGGCGCCGCTGGGACTCTCCTGGAATTGTTTTGGCTGTGCCTAGCAGCCTTCCGTCGTCGTTTTCATCTGGCCGGGAGCGTTCGATTTGGCACTCGTGTCCTGCTGGCCGGGCGCTGCCTGCTTCGCGCTGCCGGCCTGCTGCCCAGGCGCGCAATCCTTCGCCGAATTCGAGTTGGTTGATTTCGTCGTGGTCTGGTCCGTGTCCTGGCTACTGGGCATCGTCGTCGTGGTGGACGATGACGACGAGGACTGGGCTGTGGCCAGACCGCAAGACAAAGCAACAAAGGCGGCAGTGAGAAGAATTCGGTTCATGATGACTGTCCTTCTGGCAATGTCCCTTCGCTTTTTTAACCCTGGCCGCCGGACAGGGTTCCGATGATGCACATATTCACGATTGCGGGAAATTCGCGGTTGCAACTACCCCTGGGACCATGGTCCGGCGGGACAAGGGCCCTCATTGTTCCAAACGGCCCAAGCGCGCTCGGCCCTTTTTATTTCTATTGAATTTCAATGGGTTAAAGAGATTTCGTGCGGAGATTTGCGGACGCCGGCGGGCCTGCTCTCATTTGGCGACCGCAATTGACTAAAGTTTATCTCCCACCGTTAGGAAATTCTCATAAGAGGCTACCTAGCGGTTGGGCATGGTGAAGATTCATCTGCGGAGAAGCACAATGACATTGCGAAAGACACTTCTGGCATCGCTTGCCGTTCTGGCGCTCGCGGCAGCCCCGGCGCTTGCCGGCGCAGGCGGCAACGGCCATGGCGGCGGCAATGGCAATGGCGGCAACGGAAACGGTGGCGGCAATGCTGGCGGCAACGGCAACAGCGGCGCAACGCACGGCAATTCAGCCTCGGCCCCGGGCCACAACAAGGGCACCGACACCGCGTCGGACGACAGCTCGCCCGACAACACGACGACCGCCGCCACGCCGAACGAGCAGAACATTCACGCCAAGCTCGGGCGGCTGAATTCGCTGCAGCGCAACATCAACGCCTACATGCATTCCAAGAGCAAGAAGTTCGCCGGTGTCCAGGCCTATGTGACGCAGGCTGCGGCAGCCCAGAACGCGCAAGCCGCGCTTGACGCGGCAAACGCCAAATTGGCCGCCGACCAGGCCACCCTGGCGGGTCTCCAGGCACAGCTGGCCACGGCGCAGGCGGATCCCACCACTCCGCCCCAGACGATCACCGACCTCGAAAATCAGATCGCCGCGCTGACTACGACGATCAGCACCACCGACGCCCAGGCGATCACCGACGCGCAGACCGCGGTTGCCAATAACCCGCCGCCCACGGACGCCTCCTTGGATACGGCCCTCGCCGACATGGCGAACAAGCCGGTCGATCAGGAGGTGACGAACTGGGCCAAGGGCGTGCTGGCCGGCAAGATCGACCAGGCGGCGGCCGCGATGACGACTCCGTAAAGGCCGGTTGGCCGACCAGGGGTGCCGGGTGTTGGGTGCCCCGACTGGTGAATGAATGAATGCCGCCGGGGCCTGTCCCGGCGGCATTTGTGCAATTGCCCCGAGCAATTCCAGGAAAAGTGTGAGCGGTCTTCCGTTCGGAATTGCGTGAAGACAAAGAGATAGAGCGGTTCGCCGTTTCTATGAAACGGTGAAAAGCTCTAGCCGGCGTGATCGATCAGGCGGGTGGCGTCGGGACGGTCCCGGCCGTGTATGCCCCCCGCGTGGTCGATGCCTTCGACCGTGATGGCGAACGTGCCGTTCTCGGTCCTGCCGATGAAGCCCTTCGCCTTGAGATACCACAGGTGAAATTCCAGGTGTTCGCGAGGGCAGCCCGACAGGCGTTCGAGCTCGTCGTCGCCGATGCCGGGATTGTTGACGTCCCGCCGACGCCGCACATAGAGAAGCGAGAGCAGATTGGCCTGGATGGCGGCGTCCCTGTCCATGCCGCCGCCGTCGCGCGCGGCCTCCGTGAGCTCGTGGCGAAGGCCGAGATGCTCGCGATAGAGGATGTCGTACTGCGCCCGCTTGACTGGATCCCTTAGCGTATTGTGGGCCTCGACGATTTCGCTGAAGCGCGATTCGTCGCCTGTTTCCCGATTATCGGGATGGTAGCGCATAGCAAAATGGCGGAAAATCCGCTCGATCGTTTCAGAATTGGCGTTCGGGCTTATCTCCAGAACTTCGTAGTAGTCAATGAACATGTAATCCGTGCTTCCGCAATTACGGAAACCACTCCCCCGACCCGAAACATTGCCCAAATGTAGCACATATGCAAGGCGCGAGGCAGGTTCTGACACCGCCCCCGTGACAGGCCGTTTTTCCCGGGGCGACACGCCACCAGGGCTGAAAACCCAATTGTCTCAGCCCGCCCGGGCTGGAATAAACTTCGGCCTCTGCTAGGCTGGCCTGGTTTGGAATTCAGGTGGCAACCTGGATGGGGCCGACCTCAAGCCCGGCTCCTCTTTGGCTCGCCTCGAAAGAGGCGAGCCATTTTTCGCGAGGCCGCCTTGCGGCTTTCGTCCCAAGGCCTCACCGACTTAAGCGCGCCATGGCAAAGATGGCTTGTCGGATATAGACTTCACGGATTCGGGGTTTACAGAGGCATTGGGAGGACAAGCAGAATGCCACGGGTATCGGAACTCTTCTTCAGGACGGCCATCGTCTTTTTCCTTTTGGGCATCGCCATCGGCATCAAGATGGGCATTTCGGGCGACCACGGGGCTTTCCCGGCGCATGCGCATTTCAACCTGTTGGGCTGGGTCACCAGCGCCATCTTCGGCGGCTACTACGCGCTCAATCCGGCCAAGGCCGAGAAGCGTCTCGCCATGATCCATTACGGCCTCTATACGCTTGGCCTCGTGGTGATGCTGCCGCCGCTCTACCTGAAATACGCCTATGGCATGGATGCCGTGGAGCCGATCCTGGGCGTCGGTTCGCTGATCGTCGCCGCCGGCGTGCTGGTCTTTGCCGTTACGGTTTTCTCGTCCGCGCAGCCCGTGCGCTCGTCGGCGACTGCCAGGGCGCGCTGATCGAGGTACCTCGCTCACAAGCCCGGGCGGCCATGCGCCGCTCGGGCTTTGCATGTCTTCGCCGTGCAATTCAAGTAATGCGGTCAGGCTCGGTGCTTTCGCCGCAGCCTTTCGCGCGGAATTGCCTCGTAACAAAGGGGCAGGGCGCCTGTTGTTTTCGTGAAACGCCAAAAACGGGAGCGTTCCGCGGCTGTCGGTTTCGGGCTCAGCGCAGCCGTGGGAACAGTCGCGCCAGCAACGTCTGGATGATGCCGTCGCGCTCGAACGGGCCCGGCAATTTGGCGGGCGACGCGGTGGCGTCGCTCGACTTGGCCTCGTCGACCACGCGGGTCTCGCCATGCACCAACAACATCACCGCCGCGAAGTAGCCCACCTGCAGCACTACAGCGGCAAGAACCGTCCAGCCCAACGCCGCCCAGATCGAACCGGTGGACGAGAATGTCCAGCCGAGGACCACCAGAAGCGTCGCCGCCATTCCCACAAGAAACTGCGGAAAATACATTTGCCCAACCGAGCGCCGCGACCATGTCCAGCCGTCGACGATCTCGCCCATACCTCTACCCGTCATGACCCATGCACCTTTTCCGGGTGGACCGCAAGCTTGAACAATCCGTCGGCGGCCTGGTCGCACTTTCGTCCAGTCCGGGGGGACCACGGATGCAGGACTTCAGTATAAGAACCATGAGTTGCGCTGTATCGTTCCCGAAGAAACTGCATTCAAGCAAAGCTTGATGAAGCGCTACCTCAGGAAAGGCCCGGGTAGGGGCGGCTCGGTCTTCGCGCATGCTCCCGTTGCGCAAAGAAAGGCCCGCCGATCGGCGGGCCTTTTCCTCATGCCGTTATCGGCTCATGCCGTTATCGTCAGGTCAGGATCAGCACGATCTTGTATGTGTCGGGGTCGACGATGACGATGCGCCCGTCGGCCAGCACGAAATACTCGTAGGATTCATAGGCAGGCACGATCTTGACGATACGGGCCGGCAGGCGGTGCAGCCGCACCTTGTGCCGCGGCACCTCGATGCCGACCGAAATGTCGAAGTTGACGTCGCGAACCGGCTCAACCTTGGTCTCGTGGATGACCTGGGTGATCTCCGTCTTCTGCTCGACCGTCACGTTGTTGATCGAGGCCGTCTTGTTCTGGTCGGTCTCCACATTGGTGTTGCCCTGAGCGTTCTGCTCGGTCTTCGTGCCCGTCTTGGCCTGAGCGTTCTGCTCGGTCTGCATCTTCGTATTGCTGCCCTGGGCGTTCTGCTGGGTGGTGGTACCGGTCTTGCCCTGAGCTTGCTGGTCGGTCTGGATCTTGGTCTTGTTCTGGGCATTCTGTTCGGTGGTGGCGCCGGCCTTGCCCTGCGCCTGCTGGTCGGTCTGGACCTTGGTCTTGTTCTGGGCATTCTGCTCGGTGGTGGCGCCGGCCTTGCCCTGGGCATTCTGCTGCGTCTGGATCTTGGTTTTGTCGCCCTGGGCCTGCTGCTTCTTGTTCTTGAGCTGCGTATTGTCCTGGGCGTTCTGGTCGGTCTTGGCGCCGGCCTGGCCCTGGGCCTGCTCATCCGTCTTCATCTTCATTTTGCCTTGGGCCTGCTCCTGTGTGTTGGCGCCGGCCTTGCCCTGGGCGTTCATCTCGGTCTTCGATTTCGTCTCGCCCTGGGCCTGCCCGCCTGCCTTGCCGCCGGTCTTGCAGTCGCTCTGGCCCGAGGCGCAGTTGGTGTCGCCGCTGGGCTGGACGGATTCGGTCTGCGCCATTGCAGCGCCGCAACCGACGCCGAGCGCGATCATGCTGGTGATAAGCAGATGTTTCATGGATTTTCTCCTCGGAAAAGTCGGTCCCTTCGCTCTGGTAACCCGGTCCGAAAGCCATTGTTCCGAAATTACCGCACCGCCGCGCCGTCGACGTTTCGCGGAGAAAAGGGGCGGTCAATTTTGCTGGAACAAGGCCCGCTTGCCGGCGTTACGCTCTACGCCTACCGGCTGTGAGATCGCAGGCGCAGCGTGAGAGGCACAATTGCTCAAACAAGGAGAAGACCATGAAAATGCATCTCACAACCGCTGCCGCGGGCCTGCTTCTTTTGACCGGTATCGGCGCCGCCGCCGCTGAGGACGTCATCATCCAGCCCGAACAGGAAACGGTCATCCGTGAATATGTGCACAAGCAGCCGCTGGCCTCGGTTAAGCTGCCCGGTGTGCAGCTCAGCATCGGCAGCGTCCTTCCCGACACCGTCGAATTGCACGAAGTCCCGAACGTCAAATATCGTTACGTCGTCGTCGACAATCAGACCGTCGTTGTCGATCCCGGCACGCGCAAGATCGTTCAGGTCATCAAATAAGGTCCATCTGCGCGCTGAGTTGACGGCCTGCCGCCGCTGCGGCGGCCGTTAACTCGCATCAATTCGTTACCTGCTAATGGAACCTTCGTTTCGGGACCGCGTTGCCGCTGCTGTGTTCGCGTTGCCTCATAGTGAACACAAGCATGCGCAGGATGCGGGAATCGGGCGGCGGCGAAACAGGCACGGGTTGGGGAGGAGTCTAACCGACATGTCGAAACGAGAAATCGGAACATCCCGTTCGCTCGGGATGCGCGTGGCCGATCTGAAGGCCAGGATGCGTGACGCCCGGATCACCGAGCATGAGATGAAGACCTTCCAGAAGGTCGCTGCCATCATGGGGGGCGGCGAGGGCTCCCTACGCATTGACGCGGACGACCTGATCGCCGCGTCTTTCGTTACCGATACGCTCGGCGAATCGACGCCGACCTGAGAACGGTTACAAGCTGAAAATCCGCCTTGGTCCCATCGACCGTCAACCTCCAGGCGACGGTCGGTCGGCTAACGGACGCCAGACGGCCCCAGTGCCGGAGGCTGGCTGCCATATCCTGAAACTTGCGGACAATGCCAGCGCGCGGTCGCTCAGTGCGCCGGTGGTTGTTGCGTACGCTCGCGTGCCCGGCTGCGCCTGATCCTGGCCTCTCGCAGCATCGCGACCGGATCGGCTCCGGTCCACTCGATCCCCGCCTTCCGCGCGAATACCAGGAACGCTTGCCGCGCCGTGTCGAGATCGATCTCTCCGGCTCGAGCGGCCTCGCATGCGCGTAGCGCGGATGCGTAGCTCGGACCCCGCGAAGCCAGCGGCCACTCCTTGAGGAAATTCTGCATTTCGGTGAGCGAGGCAATCTCGCGCTTGAAGCCGGCGCCAACGGCTATCGCCACGGGGGTGCGAAGTTCAATATCGCTTCTGACGTAACCTTCTTGCATGGCGGCGGCACCCCTTTACATTTCAAAGTCTTAGGGAGTTTCAAAGCCTTCCAATGCGAAGCCGAAGCAAAGGTTCCGCCGAAATCAATTAGTCATCGCTGACGGAACAACACCCCGCCGGCGGCGTTTGCCACGGGAGCTCCCATGTTCGAACCGACGAGGTTTCCGCCCAGCGGAGGCAATCCGGAGCTCGCCAACGCAACAGGAGAGAAACGATGAAAACCATCCTCATTCCCGCTGTCGCCGGCCTGGCTCTGATGGCCGGCATCGGCATCGCGGCCGCGGACGAGGTGATCGTCACGCCCGAGCAGCAGACCGTGGTCAAGGAGTATGTCCACAAGCATCCGATCGCCTCGGTCAACGTGCTCGGCCTCGAGCTCGGCGTCGGCTCGACAGTGCCTGACACCGTCGAGCTGCAAGAGGTTCCGGACGTCAAGTATCGCTATGCCGTCGTCAACGACCACACGGTCCTGATCGATCCCGGCACGCGTCGTGTGATCCAGGTGATCCAGTAACATTCTGGCCCCGTAAAGCCCGATCCCGCGCCCCGACATAGGGACAGGGATCGGGCTCTTCCCGCCAAAACGCAAAACGCCTAAGGTATACAGCGGTAAGGTATACAGCGGTTTGGGAGGCAACGAAGCAAGGAGTCGTTGCCATGCATCATCCACATGTTGAATCGCCCGACATTGCGCGCCAGGTCGACAAGCTGCTGGCCGAGCGCGGCGACGGGCTACTGTCGGTCAAGCAGGCAATAGCGCTGTTGCGCGAACGGACTCAGACCGAGCGTTCAGATGCCGACCTCACCGGGCTGATCGTCAAGAAGGCCGCGCATCTTGGCATTACCGTGCTTTCCGAGGATCGCTGAGCCTCGCCTAGTCTTGCCTCAAGAAGCGCCTGATCTTGCCTCAAGAAGAGTTTGTGCGCTGCGTCAATACCCAAGACGCGGAGCGAAATTTCCGCTAGGGTTCGTACCGGGGTACCCGTCCCAACCTAAGGAGGCGACAGTGACGGACGACAGGCACGAACGCATTCGCCAGCGCGCGCACGAGATCTGGGAGCAAGCCGGCAGGCCTGAGGGCGCGCATATAGAGCATTGGGATCGGGCGACGGCCGAGATCGATGCGGCAGGCAAGCCGAAGGCGAAAACCCCGAAGAAGGCGGCTGCCGCCAAGGTAGAAAAGCCGAAACCTGCCAAGGCGGAAAAGCCCGCCAAGGCCCCCGCCAGAGCAAAAGCAGCCAAGCCGAAAGCCAAGGCCTGAACCACTCGGCGTCTGGCAGGCGCCAATCCTTGTTCGATCGGCCGAAAGGCGCAGTCTTCGCGCAAGGCGGTCGCCTGACCGCACGCTCGCGATTGCGTTCGCGGCCAGCCAAGTCGGCGGCAATGCCGGGCTTGCAGTTCGGCTGTAGGATAGGCGCGCCGCCGAACCGCTAGCGCCCTCCCTGCTTGCTGGCGTATTGCGCGACGGCGCAGAGGAGGGCAAGCGCCGCGGTATCGCAGGCCGCCCGCGATGGCGACGGGCCCTTGGCGAAGAGGACCGCATCCGCGACCGGAACCGTCAGTCCGTGCTTTCTGGCAAATGAGGTGACTTCGTAGGGCTGGTCCTCGGACAGTGCGCCGATGTCGATTTGCGGTTGCATCAAACGTGTTCCTCCCTGGTATGCGTCTGATCCCTCCTTCCCAGGGGAATTAACGCCCGGCCGCTCGCTCGCGTCCACCAATTGGCGATTGTGTGAAACGATGCATTTGCCGGGGCGCCGAGCCAAGGGTTGCAAGCGGCGTGATTGTTCGCTTTCCGGCGGCCCGGAATGCCTTACCCGCTCCACGACAAGACCAGAGTGAATTCTCGACCCCAGGCCATCGCTCGACCTGGCGAAGCTAAGCCCGACCCGACCAATCGTGCTCGCATTGGGCGCAAGTTGCGCGGCCGGGATCCTGCTCTCACCAAGCATCGCTCGACCTGGCGAACCTCATCCCCGCCGCGATCATCGCGCTTTCGCATTCGCTGATCAGCCTGAGGTTATGCAGATAGCGCGCCACCGTTTCCGGCAGCCAGGCGGCGCAGGCCTCGACATAGGCGCGGCCGTGCACCAGCGTGCCGGTCGAAAGCCGCTCGTCCCTCTCGGCGATCACTTTCAGATATTGCCGGATGAAGCGGATGTCGTCGGCTATGTCCTGGCTGGCCATGCGCCAGGCGCCGGCGAGGCGCTCGCGCTCGGCGAGCGGTAGCGGCGACAGCAAGGGGCGGGAGAGGTCGGCAAAGGCGGCATGGTTCGCGGTGTTCAAGCAAGTCCCCTCGAAAGAAGGGAATTATCGTACTTTATGTACGAAAAGCGGTCAAGCGTACTTCGTACAATTTGAACGATAAAGTTCGCTTGAGACAAAGATCAGGCGATCCGCATGGGAAAGCCGTCGAGCTGCACGCCGATTTCGCCAAGCGCCTGTCCCAGAACCGACTGGACCATTTCATGCCTGTCCGGCCTGAGCAGGCTCAAGCCCTTTCGCAAGGCGTCCCGCCAGGCATCGCCTCGCTCCCACGCTTCCGCGAAGGCATGCGCGAGGTCGTCCCTTCTGCGCGTTGTATCCAGCGCCTCGACCAGCAAGCTCACCTGGTGCAGATCCTTTTCCCGCTTGGCGGCGCCGCTTCGCTCGCGGCGCGCCGCCACGATCAGCTTGTGGACGGCGAAGCGTTCGGGCGAGGGGACAAGCACCGGCACGCCGGAACGATGCAGCAGCACCGTCCGCACCGGATCGCGGATCAGGAAATCGAGGAAGCGCAGCGGCTGCGCCGAAGCGCCGCCGAGCGAGGGCATCGGGCTGGCGCGATCAGCATGATCGTCGCTGCCGCGGTTCGGCGTGAGGAACTCGATCCGGTAGCGCGAGGCGTTCTCGTACTGCGTCGTGCGGCCGGCATCGGTCCGGTGCGGGATTTCGCGAAACGTCGGATCGACGGCCTTCAACACGTCGATGACCGGCGGCATGCTGTCCTCCACTTCGGTCGAAACGGAATGGAACTGCGCGAAGTCGGCATCGCCCGTCTGCAGCGCGGCGCCCGGAAGGCGCACGCCCAGGTATCCGGCGTAGGTCTGGAACGCGACCGTGCCGACAAGCACGGCGCGCAGGCGGAAGAGGCCAGCCTTCGCAAGCGCCTCGACGACATCGCCGGTGAAAGATTCGGGTGCGCTCAGGCCGGCATCGCGGACAAGCGTGGAAACCAGCTTGCGGCGGCTCCTGAGATCGTCCTTGATCTCCCTGAAGGTGGCGACCCGCGTGGCGATCTCGGGGTCCGCGGCGGGACCGACATAACGCCTCGTTTTTTCGGGACGGGTCTCCTCGAAATACCAGTAGTCGCGGCCTTTCACCGGCACGCGCACGAAATTGCCCGCCGTCGAGAAATCGGTCTCGAAGGAAGCATCCAGGCTGCGCTGCACAAGCTCGGCGTAGACTGTGCGGTAGGTGAGGTCGATGGTCTTCATCGGCGCTGTCGGTTCGTGCGTTATAAGATTCTTGCGAGTTTCTTATAATCGCGTGCCGCCAGCCCGATTGCAAGGGTGTTATAAGAAACCAGTGAAAATCTTATAACTGCCGGCATCTCCCTTAGGGAGATGAGGCTGCCTGGCCCAATTGCCCGGCAAAAAAACACTTCCCCGACACGACAAACAGTGCTTTAACCCGGCCATCCACAGGGGTGCTCCGTAAGGTCGGGGCTGAGATGGTGGCGGCAAGCCTCCGGACCCTAAAGCTGATCTGGATAATACCAGCGGAGCGAGGCGGGCCATGTTTTCCGGCGCACAGATTTCCCTTTATCCCATGGTCGACGATTTCGTCGGCGTCATCCTTGGCGCGCTCGGTGCGCTCGATCCCTGGCGCGACAGGTTGAGGATCGAGACCGACGACATCTCGACGCTGCTGGTCGGGCCGCCTGAGGTGCTGTTTCCGGCCATGCGCGACCTGTTCGTGGCGGCGGCCAAGAGCGGCAAGCACTGCGTGCTGTCGGCCGCGGTCTCGCGGGGATGCCCCGGCGAGCCGGACGATCCGATCTGTCGCTCCGACGAGATCGGCGGCCCGGCGATCCCGATCGAGGAACGCAAGCTCGCGGCCCTGCGCGTTGTCGAGGCGACGCCTTCGACCAGGCAGCCGGTGGCGGCGCAGTTCTCGCTCTATGTGATGGGCACCGGCGACCACATGGACGAGATCTATGGCTGCATCGATTTCCTGAAAAAGTCCGGCGTCTTCGACCGTTCGAAGAATTTCTGCACCAGGCTGCGCGGCGACGCCGGCGCCGTGTTCGCCACGCTCAACGAAGCCTTCTGCCGGTTCGGTCCCGGCGCCGGCCACGTGACCCTCGACATCACCATTTCGGCGAACAGCCCGTCCGCGGTTTGAGCAAAAGCTCGGGCTGTCGAGGAAGATGCCATGGCTGTTTCGTTTGACCCGCTGCGCGGTGAAGGTATCTCCAATGCTGGCTGCGTCTCAGAAGCGGGAGCGCAACCTTCGGCGACTGGCGAAAGCGGGCGCGAAGCCAATTGCTTGGCTGCGCGAACGACGAACGCCCGGAGCGACAGCGAAGGGCCGGCCAGCCTGGCAAGGCAGAGGGGGGCGCTGTCCCGCCAGCGTCTCCACTGGTTGCAGGCTCGGCGTTCACCAACTTCTCAGGCCGAAGTTTCGAATGCTGGCGTTCCTTCACGCCCCCCTCTGGCCTGCCGGCCATCTCCCCCACAAGGGGGGAGATCAGCTGTCGCGGACGCCATCGCCAAGCTCACCCCCGCTGCTCTCGCTTTCGCTTTTCTCCTCGCCGCCTGGGAGCTTTACGCCCGCCTCGGCGGCGTCGCGCCCACGGTGCTGCCCGCGCCGTCGCGCGTGGCCGCGCAGGCCTGGGAGAACCGCGCAGCGCTCGCGGAAAACACGCTGCCCACCATCCGCGCCACGCTGGCCGGCTTCGCCTGTTCGCTCGTCGCCGCTTTCGTGCTTTCGGCGCTGGTCGATTTCCTCCCCTGGTTGCGGCGGGCGCTGTTCCCGCTGCTGATCGCCAGCCAGACCCTGCCGCTTGTGGCGATCGCGCCGCTGGTGGTTCTTTGGTTCGGCTTCGGCCTGCTGCCGAAGATACTGCTCGTCGCACTGGTCACCTTCTTCCCGATGATGGTCGCGCTGGTCGAGGGCTATGCCGCCACCGCCGAGGAGATCAGCCGGATGCTCGCCGCCATGGGCGCGGGGCGCTGGCGCGTTTTCTGGGTTGCACGGCTGCCCTCGGCGCTGCCCTATTTCTTCGCCGGCCTGAGGATCTCCATCACCTATGCGGTCGTCGGCGCGATCTTCGCCGAATATGCGGGCGCGGCGAAGGGGCTGGGCATCTACATGCTCAGCGCCAAGAACAATTTCCGCCCCGACCTGGTGCTCGCCGCCGTCGCCGTCAGCTCGGCGCTGACGCTGGCATTGTTTGGCCTTGCCGTGCTGGTCCAGCGTCTCGCCATGCCTTGGGAGAGGGCAGGGCGCGAAGGTGGGCCGGAGCCCGCCGGGGGGCGCCGGCCATGATCCGGCTGGAGCTCCGCGACGTGCGCAAAAGCTTCGGTTCGCTCGAGGTGCTGGCCGGCGTCTCGCTCGACGTCGGCGCGGGTGAGTTCGTCTCGATCCTCGGTCCCTCCGGCGCCGGCAAGTCGACGCTGTTCCAGTTGCTCACCGGCGCGATCCGGGGCGAGGGCGAGATGCGCTTCGACGGCGCGCCGCTCGATGGCGCCCGCTTCGCCTTCATGCCGCAGCGCGACGCGCTGATGCCGTGGCGGCGCGTCATCGACAACGCCACGCTGGGCCTGGAGGTGCAGGGCATGAAGCGCCGCGCGGCGCGCGAGCGCGTGGCGCCTTTGTTCGCCGAATTCGGCCTTGCCGGCTTCGAGCGCGCCTGGCCGGCCGAGCTTTCCGGCGGCATGCGCCAGCGCGCGGCGCTGCTGCGCACCGTCGTCCAGCGGCGCGACATGCTTCTCCTCGACGAGCCGTTCGGCGCGCTCGACGCGCTCACGCGCGCGGCCATGCAGCGCTGGCTCGAGGGCATGTGGCGGACCCACCGCTGGACCGCGCTGCTCATCACCCATGACGTGCGCGAGGCGGTGCTTCTGTCCGACCGCATCTATGTGCTTTCGGCGCGGCCCGCGCGCGTGGTGCGCGAGGTGGCAGTGCCGCTGCCGCGCCCGCGCAGCGAAAGCGCGGCACTTG
>Ga0315336_1003201_pt1 | contig 22494 bp, 25 predicted proteins | sample ASW5metaG_FD_204512 | JGI IMG/M metagenome (GOLD analysis project Ga0315336, IMG submission 204512) | Ammonia-oxidizing marine archaeal communities from Monterey Bay, California, United States - ASW #5 | ecosystem: Environmental > Aquatic > Marine > Intertidal zone | place: USA: California... | reverse complement strand
GGTCGGTGGGAATGCCGCCATATTCCTTACGCCAACGATAGTAGGTCTGATCGGTGATCCCGATCTTCTTGCAGACTTGGGCGATCGTCTTCCCCTGAGCAAGCATCACTTCCGCTTCTCGAAGACGGGCGAAGTTTTGCGACGCGGCAACTTTCGCCGACGGCAATGGAAGCCACTTCTGCTGGCCACCAAGTTGGGACATAGGAGCTTTCATCACGTCCGCCACGCTCGCATTAGGAGCCGGCGTTTCCGTCCACGTCATTTCCCCGCTTCTCGGCCACGACCAGGTTTCGACGACGTACGACATCTACTCCCACGCGATCAAGAGACAACGCACGCAGGCGACCGACACCATCCAAGAATTGATCGGATAGGGGGCGCGTTGTTGCCTTTGGAATCGCTCACGTTCTCAAAGGGACTACCGTCCGAGAAAAGCCTGATTCCCATCAGCCTTTTCTCGGTTGCTAGTCGGGACGACAGGATTCGAACCTGCGACCTCTTGACCCCCAGTCAAACCAGGGGGGTTGTAGCAATCGCTGAAAAACGTGCTCAAGGTTAAGCGATTTGCCGACTTGCGTAGCATCAGCCGCTTCACCGGTTGTAGCAAACATTGGCAGATGACAAGTGCCCGTTGTTGCCTCCGTTGTTGTCACTTTCGATTTCGCCGGCGATGCACTTGGGCACAACGTGCTGACGATTTCCGTCCGCGCTCGGTCGGCGTTTCCGCGTCGTGCGCGAGAATCTCAAAATTTCCCAAAGTTTTTTCAGGGACATATTGGGACACATGGAACCCATGGACGGGACATTCAGGGACATCGACCGTTTGACCGACGATGGTTGCGCGCGGATTCTGAGTGAGTTCCAAATTCTCGTGTATGGTGGGCGAAGTTGAATGCAACACGCGAACAACCGGAAGGGATCAATGATGCCGGCAGACGAACCCAAGGAACTCGAAGGCAACGACGCTCTCTTCGGATACGCTTTTGGCTGCGATGGTTGGTTGAATCTCACCGAGGCGAGGCGTCATCTTGATGTGAGTCGATGGACGATTGATCGACTGCACAGAGAGCGAGTCCTTCGCAAGGGGCAAACGCCGAAAGGTCGAATTGTTATCTGCCGTCGCTCGATCGACAACTACGTCGCTGGGTGCGAGGTCGAACCGTCGGTCGTTTGACGGTCGAACTTCTCTGATTTGAAAAACACACGTCACTTCTGCGGGGAACGTGCGCGCGGGCGTTACTTACTGCTGAGCTTTTGGGGGGCTCTGTGATGTCACCGGTCGCTGACAGGGAGGCTTTTGATCGTACTCGATCATCGGCAAGGGCTGCTGGGCCGGTGGCGTCTTTTCTGAACTCTGAAACGGCGCGAGGGGGGACGTACCTCCGGTTCTTCGTTCCCTCGCGCCGATTCTCATTCTGTCTTCAAGCGCGTCGCTCTGTCAGGGGGCTTTGTCTCACTCACTCCCTGCGGCACCACGTTCGAGCACGCGTTTCACGGAGGGCGGTTCTAGGCGGTGTGGGTGCGAAGCACCGCACCCACACCGTCGTCCGCACCGGCACATTCTGAGGACGTCGCATGTTTGAATACATCAAGCCGCTCATCGGGATGGCCCAATCACCGGTGGCCAAAAAGCTGATCCAAGAAGTTGAAGCCTTCAACGGTCTGCATCCCTGCGGAACGCGCGTGATCTCCTGGAACTTGCCGGCTTGGGTTCCGACAAGGCACGACGCGAAAGGTGTTGAAACGGTCACTGCCGGGCCGGCACACATTGACTACGAACATTCTTGGATCTTGGTGCCGATCCAATGCGGCCGTGTAAGGATTCCCGTGCCGCTCAAACACATTCGCGTCATGCCGGCGTCCGCCGGCTGATGAATTCGGTTTTTCACTTACGCAATGTCAAAGTATGGGAGGCAGGATGCTCGTTCTATCGCGCAAGGAAGGCGAATCAATTCGAATTGGAGATCGCGTCGAGGTGTTCGTATTGGCCATCTCACGAAAAAAGATTCGTATCGGAATTGAGGCGCCTACCGACGTAAACGTCGGCAGAAGTGAACTCGTCGCGCCACCCGAACGAAGCGATCAACGACGTCTGAGCTACAGCAAGACAACTTCCGAAGGACACCCGCAATTCCACGTCGGCTAACCCCATGGAAGGAGCCGAGGACGCATGGAACGTTCCAGGAAGACACAGAAGGAACTCGACTTTAGCAACCGGGGCGTGCAATTCCGGCTGCTCGATCGCCTCGGCGCGATCTTTAACCGTCGGATGGTGCTGACTCTTCGCGCCATTTCCGCGACGTCTTTCGGTCCCAATCCAAAACTGGTCGACATGCCCACACTCGCCGCACAATCGGTGCAGAGCATCCCCACCGTGAACCGTGCGCTACGCGATCTCAAGACGTTTCGCGTGATTGTCGTCGAACGGCCCCCCGGCCGCGCCTACACCGAAGGTCGTCAATTCTCCATCATGTGGGGCAACGTCCACGCGCTGCTCAACGATCCGGACGCCCGCCGTCGGGTTGAAGAGTGGACCGGGCTGCCGCCGGCCAACGAAGGTCGTTCGCGGAAGAAGGAAAGGCCGCCGAAAACCGAAAGCCATCCATCACGAAACGGAAAGCCATCGATCACAGAACCCGAACCCATCGATCACAGAAACGAAAGCCATCGATCACCACGATCGATGGTTCCGATCACCGTGATCGATGGGTCCGATCACCGTGATCGATGCACTGTATTACACCCTAAAGAACCTACCTACCCCTGCGCCGAACCGGCCGCCGGAACGGCGGCGGTGGGGGAGGGGCTTCGGAAGTTTGGGGTTCAACGTTCGGACGAAGCCGTTGCGTCGGCGCGGGCCAACGGCTGCACAGACGAGCAAATCCAGGCGATCTTGGAATACGCCGAACGCATGCAGCCGGCGTATGGGGCGGGCGCGGTTTACTACCGCGTCTGTGGGGCCGTGCCGGGGCAACCGGTCGACGCGGGCTGGTCTGCGAAGTCAACCGAATATCTGGCCCAACAGGCCAAAGCGGAAGCCGAAGTTCTCGAAAAAGCGCATCAGGCCGATCGTGAACGTCACAACGAACGACGGCGGAAGTCTGCCGACGATCGACGCGCCCGCGCGGAACGCGAAGCGACTTTTGGCTCGAGGCTCGATGCGTTGTCGACTGCCGATTTTGATTCGCTGTGCTTCCGCGCGGGCAGCCCGGACGCTGCTGCTTGGATGATTCGCGTCGGGCGCAAAGACTCCAGCACGCGTGATCAGTTATTCAGATTTTTGGAAAAGGAGATTGCGGATGGCGACTCAAACGGCACCGAAGAAAAAACGAACGCGGGCAGCCACGAAGACCGCACGTAAGCCGCAACGCACGGCCAGCAAAACGAACGGGCGAGCCCCGGCGAAGGCGAAGACGGTCAAAAAACCGTCGGTCAATCAGACGGCCGACAGCGAATGGGCCAGCCTGACGTCGATCGAGGCCCGACTGTTGGTCGAGAACGATTACAACGCGCGGCAAGTGTTTGACAAAACGAAGCTGGCGGAACTCGCTTCGAGCATCAAGAACGCGGGCCTACAGCAGAACCTCGTCGTCAGACAGAAGGTCGACGGATTTTACGAAATCATCTGCGGCGCGCGTCGTTTTCGCGCGGCGAAGCTGGCGGGGCTCGATCGACTGCCGTGCCGTGTCACCGACGTGACCGACGAAGAGGCCCGCGAGATTTCCGCGATCGAGAACCTCGAACGCGAGAACCTTAACCCAATTGAGGTCGCACGCGCCCTTCAGGCGATGCTCGAGCCGGACGGCAACTACACGGTGACCGCGCTCAGCCGCCGGCTGAAACGTTCGCAGGGTTGGGTCAGCAATCACGTGGGGCTGCTCAAGTTGCCCGAGGCCTGGCAGGCCCGGATTGTGTCGGGCGAGATCAACGGGACGAAAGCCCGGCACATGATCCCAATGGCCGAGTACCCGAACGTGCTCGGCAAGATCGACGAGGAAGCTGAGGCGTTCGGTGAAGCACTCGGTGACCTGTCGGTCGAAGGCTTTCGCGACGTTCTCTACCAAGCGGTCTTGGACGGCAGCCGGGAGCTTGACCCGAAAATGTACCGCGGCCCAAAGTTCAAGATCACGCCCGAGCTCAAAGCCGATCTCGATATCAAGAATCTCGAAGACGACCATCGACAGACGCGGCGTGCAATGAACGTCGAGTTGTGGGACCGGCTGCAGGCCGAAGCCGAACAGAGGGGCAACTCGAAAGCGAAGAAGAAAGCCAAGGCCGACGTCGACCGCGACGAGCAGGCTGCCGGCAGGTCGAAGAAAAAGACGACCGCCGACAACCTGGATCCGAAACAACTCGAAGCCGATCGCAAAGCGGCCCGCGAGGAAGAAAAGCGCAAGGCGAAGGAAGCGGCGGCGCGACTCGAGGTGCGATACATCCGGTTCAAGATCGATCTGGTTCAGACGGCGATCTCGAAGAAGTTGGCGAACTGTCCGACCGAGGTCCTGCTGATGCTCTTGCTCAGATACTCGCTGGTCGGTCAGACGGCCTTCTCACGGGGCAGCGAACTTTCCGCTGCGATCAAGAAGGCGGGCGGCAAGGGCGGCTCGCAGTTGTCGGCGCTGAACGGATTGACGGCGGGCAAGGTGGTCGAAGCGGCCCGGGCGGCGCTGGCCGCTTGGATCTTTGAACGGCTCGGCTGCGCCAATAGTCTCTCTGCCAGCGAACTGCAGTTGATTGCCGATCGGCTCGAAGTCGACGTGGCCAAGGAATTCACACTGAATGAAGAGTTTCTCGAAATGCACACGACGGCCCAGCTCTACAAGCTGGCCGGCGAAATGAAACTCAAGCCCGTCGACAGCCTCAAGAAGGCCGAGCTGATCAAAGTGCTGTTGGCCGACAACCTGTCGACCTTTTGCCCGAAGAAACTTTTGTCCGTGAAACTCAGGTATGTCGGCTAATCATTTCTTGCGAAATGGCGGGGCGGCCTCCGCCGCCTGGGGAACGAAAGATCATGAAAACGTTTTTCCAACACGCCGGGTATGTCTTCATCGGCTTGACCGCGTTGCCGGTTCTGGTCGGTTACGGCGTGATCATGATCGCCTGGGTTTGCCTGAAAAACGTCGACCTGCTCGGCGCAGAAACTGTTGACCGGATACGTGGCAAGTATCCGGTCAACTAGGAGCGATCGAATCATGGCAGCACAACCGCCCAAACCGCGAAGGCGCGACGAATCGCCGCTGACTGCGGGAGAGCGGGAGCTGTTGAAGAAAATCGCCGAAGCCAAAAGAGCGATCTTTCCGCTGGGGCCTTCGATCGACCCGAGGAAATTCAAACATGATCGGCGCGGTGGTTAGTGACATTACTTTTCGCTGGAGCAAGCGATGGGATGCGGTACAGTTTCAACGGTGATTGCTGGTGCGTGGGGTGGATGGCCGGCTATTTCTCAATCATCGGCTATACCGAGGATGGAATCAGCGGCGATGACGGGGTCCAGGCTTAATCGCGGGCTTGGGCGGCGGGCACCGATAGATGTTGAAGGCTTCAGGGTCAACGTACGACGTAGCGGGTCTCCTGCGGCGCACCTTAAACTCGACGATTATCACCGGTCGGTAGAAATCGGCCATCCATTGATTTTTGAAAACGCGGAGACCCCATAGCGCGTTGGGCCGACCAGACATCTCCGCCCCACAACAGTAGTAACTCACCCCAAAATACGAACCCACGTACGTCGCCAACAACACGGTGACGATGGCCCACGGCGAACGGAGTTTTCGGAGGGTGTTCATGGTGAGGCGATTGTACCAGGACTTATCAACGGTTAGCACGCAATATGATCAACGGCGAGCAAGTTACGTAGTGTAACCAGCGCGACGTCGGATTTAGACCAGTGCAGGAAAACACCCGCCGGTAATGACCAGCGGGTGAGTGTTCGTTGACAACTTGAATCGGCTACGCGGTGAATCGTATTGAAACGATCAATGTTCAATCCAGCATTTCGCCAGCGACTGCCTGAGCTTGTTTGAGCCCGGCGTCGGTGACCTGGGTTCCGCTGTGCCAAAAGGATTCGAGATTGGTCAACCCTTTCAAGTGTACCAACCCGGCATCGGTGACCTGGGTGTTGGAGAGGTCCAAGTATCCAAGATTGGTCAACCCTTTCAGGTGTACCAACCCGGCGTCGGTGACCTGGATGCTGCAGAGCCTCAAATGCCTGAGTTCAGTTATCCCCTCCAAGTGTACTAGCCCGGCATCGGTGACCTGGGTGCTGCAGAGGCTCAACATTCGGAGGTCGGTCACCCCTTTCAAGTGGACGAGCCCGGCGTCGGTGACCTGCGTACCATCGAGCGCCAAGGATTCAAGATTGGTCAACCCTTTCAAGTGGACGAGCCCGGCGTCGGTGACCTGGGTGTAGTCGATATAAAGCGTTTGGAGATTGGCAAGCTTCGCCAAATGGACCAACCCGGCGTCTGTCACTTTGGTGCCGCTGACGTACAGATAGCGGATGTTGGTCAATGGCATCAGGTGTGCAAGCCCTGTGTCGGTGACGTTCGTGTTGAAGATTTCCAGATGCTGAATGCTAGTGAGTCCATCCAAATGAATCATTCCGGCGTCCGTAATTTGAGTGTTGGAGGCTCTCAAGATTTGGACGTTGGTCAGCCCGGCCAGGTGAATCAATTTGTCGTCGTCGCTAACGGACAGGGCGTCGTCAATCATTGGATTGGAGCGAATAGTCACTGTCAACGGTTTGGCACCTGGTTCCCAATCACCGATCTCGACCTCGACACCCAGCTTTTCGATGTCGACAATAGCCTTAGACTCGCTGTACTCCCCGATACTCCCGAAGTATCCAACGACGCCGATCACGGCAATCAACGCTAGAGCGACGGGATAGAACAGACTGCCGATCGACTTTGCCACTTTCACGACGATCGTCCCCAGCAAGATACTGAACCGCGATGTTCACAGACTGAAGCATATCCGGGGGACACTCAAAAGGCAAAAACGGACGACCCCGAATAGACGAATACGACACCATCCGCAAGGTGATAGAGGCGGAGGCGGGCGTCAGACGCGAAAAGTACGCGTAGTACCCGCGCGCGGGTAGATCTCGGCCAGCGCAACGAAAAACCCGCCGGGAATGCCCAGCGGGTGATCGATCTTTGAAAACTTGAACCGTTAAGCGGCTCGTCGCTTGCGACGGTAGGCGATTAAGCCGAGAGCGCCGAGGCCGAGGAGGGCGAAGCTGGAGGGTTCGGGGACGACGACGTCGCCGGAAAACACGATCGCGTCGAGGCCGGGAACGGTCAGACCGACGACGGTTACCGCTCCGGTCAACGTGTTAATCGTCACCAGCGACCTGGTGCCCAACAAACCAGCGACGTCTGTTTGAACACCGAACAGTGTGCCGCTGCCGTCGAAGGCTAGCGAGTTCGTGCGGATGGCGCGGCTTAAATCCGCGATTTTCGAGACGGCTCCCGTGATACCGTTGACCGTGGCCAAATCGGGATCGGTCCCAAGGCCGTCGAACAGCCCAGCAAAGAACAACGTGTCGTCGGCGGCAGCCGCTAAGCCAGAACCGGCCGTGGCGACACCCGCTTCGCCGACCTTGGTGGCGACGCCCGTTCCAAGATTGATTGTGTAGAGATCATCCCCGGCGCTTCCGCCGCCGCCGGTCTCGCCCCAAGCGTAAAGCGTACCACTGGAATCAAAGGTGATGTCTGCCATGTTTCCCGGATGAGCGCCTCCGATCAACGTGCCGGCCCCCGTCGCCGTGTTGATCGAGATCAGGCTGTTCGGCCCGGCGGGGCTGTTCGAGTTAGTGGTGCCATAAAGCGTGCCCGTGTTGGGGTCGATTGCCAGCCCCGTGACCGCGTATCCAATCGGGCCGATTGTCGAAATGGTCGCCCCAGTCGTGGCGTCAATAGTGTAGAGGTTGGTCGACGCGTTTCCCGCGGAACCATCGGCACCGAAGAGAATCTGAGCAGCGTTCGCGTCGCTTGCCGACAACAAACACGCTAGCCCAACGACAAGTACAGAGATGATTGCCGTGATACGCATGTGACTTCCCCCGTAATCAGGCCCAAAATATGTAGCACTCGTTACTTACGCTGATGAGTAAATCAAAATGCGAACGCGAAATCAAGCGAAAATAGATAATTTGAAGAGTTTCTGCGGATCCAACAGTTCGCCAAAGTCAACGGTAATTTTGTGGGGGAAATGGTTCAACCCAACTGTCGCCGTGCCCGAAGCACGGCGTAGCGACGAAAATAAACGCCGGTAACCAGTGTAAACAACGGCGAAAAACGTGGCGCTTGGTAAGGAGTGGCAAAATTGAAGTAAAAACGTAGCGCCCAGATGCCCACCTGCTGAATCTTGGTCAGACTCTCTGTTTTCCAGGGAGTTCTGCTCCAAGAAGAAGCAGGAGGCAAGGGTGTTTACCGACATGGAGAAATGGGCCGAGATTCGCCGTCGGGTGTTGCACGGCGAGATCAGTAAACGGGCTGCGTGCCGTGAATTTGAGATTCACTGGGACACGCTGAAGAAGATCCTGAGTCATTCCGAGCCGCCCGGCTATCGGCGTTTGAAACGCCGGACATCGAAGCTGGCTCCGTTCCTGCCGATCGTCCACGAGATCCTCAAGTGTGATCGGCAGGTTCATCGCAAGCAGCGACATACGGCGAAGCGGATCTTCGAGCGCCTGCGAGACGAACATGAATATCCGGGCGGAATCACGATCGTCCAGGAAGCGGTGCGAGCCTGGAAACAGCAGACACGCGAAGTGTTTCTGCCGCTGTCTCATCCGCCTGGGGAAGCTCAGGTCGATTTCGGCTTTGCCGACATCTGGCTTGCCGGAGAATTGACGAAGGTCGCGTTGTTCGTGATGACGCTGCCGTACTCGGATGCGATCTTCATCCAGGCCTTTCCCCGGGAATGCACGGAAGCCTTTCTGGAAGGCCATAAGCGTGCGTTCGAGTTCTTCGGTGGTGTGCCTACGCGAATTAGCTATGACAACTCGAAGATTGCTGTCGCCCGCTTCGTTGGCAGCCGCGAGAGAAAGGTCACCACTGAGTTCCTGCGTCTGAAGAGTCACTTTCTGTTCGAGGATCATTTCTGTCTGGTTCGACGGCCCAACGAGAAGGGGCATGTCGAGCGACTGTTGGACTTTGCCCGCAGGAACTTTCTGGTCCCCGTGCCAAGAGTCGATTCTCTTGAAAGGCTGAACCGTCAGTTGATAGAGCGCTGTCGGGACGACCTGGAACGTCAGTTACGGGGCAAGCCCTCGTCGAAACAGGCGTTGCTGACCAAGGAACAGCAGCAGTCTTTGCGAGCATTGCCGCAGCAGACCTTCGAAGCGCGCCGCCTCGGCCAGGCGAACGCCGATTCGCTCTCCCTGGTCCGGTTCGAGACCAATAGCTACTCGGTGCCGACGAAGTACGCGTATCGCAAGATCACGATCGTCGCCACGATCGACGAAGTGCGGTTGATCTTCGAGGACCAACTAATTGCCCATCACCGGCGACATTGGGGACGAGCACAGTACTTCTTCGACCCCGTGCATTATCTGGCGCTGTTGGAACGCAAGCCGGGTGGCTTCGACCATGCCCGACCGCTAGAGAATTGGGACTTGCCTGCCTGCTTCGGGATTCTCAGGCGTCGTCTGGAAGCCGAACTCGACGGCATGGGGACTCGTGAGTTCATCAAGGTACTGCGACTACTGGAGCGTCATTCGGTCTCCGCTTTGAAGCACGCTGTTGAATACAGCCTGGAAATCGGTGCCACCGGTGCAGACGCCATTCGCCTGATCCTGGAACACCAGCAGGAATCCCCCATCACGCTGTTTTGCTTGGAAGGCCGTCCGCACCTGAAGCTGGTACAGGTCGCACAGACGGATGTTTCTGCTTACCAGTCCCTATTGATCGGAGGTTAAAGCATGATGAAGAAAGAAACCAAGAGCATTGTTCTGTTACAACACCACCTGAAGAGCCTGAAATTGCCGACGATGCTGAGTGAGTGTGAGAAGATCGCTGGTCGTTGCGCCACCGACAACGTCGATCATCTGAGTTATCTGCTGCAGTTATGCGAACTGGAACTGATCGAGCGAGAACGTCGATCGGCGGATCGACGGTTGAAGGCTGCGAAATTCCCGACCCACAAGACGCTGGAGACGTTCGACTTCAAGGCGCAGCCCTCCATCAACAAGGTTCTCGTCAACGAATTGATGCGCGGAGAGTATATCGACAAGCGGGAGAACATCTTGCTGGTTGGCAATTCCGGAACGGGAAAGACGCATCTGACAACCGCTTTAGGAATCGCCGCCTGCGGCCAAGGCAAACGTGTTCGCTTCTTTCAGGTGACCGAGCTGATCACCCAGTTGATGGAAGCTCGCGAGGATCGGGACCTGTCACGCCTGAAGAAGCAACTCTCGAAACTCGATCTGCTGATTCTCGATGAGTTGGGCTACGTGCCGGCCAGTAAGCTCGGATCCGAACTGCTGTTCGATGTGATCAGCACTGCCTACGAACGATTGAGCGTGATCGTGACGACCAATCTGCCCTTCGAGAACTGGACCGAGGTGCTCGGTAGCGAACGTCTCACCGGAGCCACGCTCGATCGACTGACCCATCGCTGCCACATTCTGGAATCGGCTGGTGAAAGCTACCGATTGCAGGATGCCAAACGTCGCCGCACGAAACACTCAAGCGACAAGAACTCCAAGACGAAATAACATAAGGACCACGCCTTCGTCCGAACCACCAGCCACACTCGGATGAAACCTTTCCAACCACAGAGCGCTACGTTTTCTTCCCGCCAAGCGCCACGTTCTTTCACCGTTGTTTACAACCGACACCATCCAAGAACTGATCGGATAGGGGGCGCGTTGTTGCCTCGTTGTTGTCTTTGGGATATCGAGTCGTCGTAAGTCCAGTCGGGACGACAGGATTCGAACCTGCGACCTCTTGACCCCCAGTCAAGCGCGCTACCAGGCTGCGCCACGTCCCGTTCATTGAGTTTACCCCTAAAAAAAAGGGGTTTCAAGTGTTTTACCGTTCGGTCAGTGTCCCTCCGCTTTCCATAATTTCCATATTTCTCTGACCTTATAGGCCAGTTCTCTGACCATAAGTCTGACCAGTGAGGTGGATTGTAGCCACTTTGGTGGTGTGACTCAATGTAAGGTGCAATCAGGAGTTCTGGCTTATCCTGGCATGGAACCAGTTTCGAGGTCATGCCATAGGAGGGTGCCTGGTGCCTGTTGAACAGGCTGAGACTCCTATCCCCCTGTTGCAAAAGCCCCTGACAGAAACTGCGCAAGTCAAGAATGTCGAGTGCCGCTATTGAGGCACGCTGGAAGTCCTTCAGTTCATCGCAACAGTAACGGTGGTGCGATCACATTTCTTGTGCCGCCCGCCTACTGACGGCGCAGGTTCTCCTCTTTCTCCAGAGAGATGATTGCTCGCAGCCTTCCAATTGTGCCCGCTCCGTCAAGACAGACCGCATGCGCGGCTGCGTCTTGACGTTCGCGAATGCCCCCAGCAGCTGCGGAGCAATCCGTGGCTGTTTTGTTTTCTACCTGTTCCTCTCATGCCACGCGCACCGCCAAAGAAAGAGCAAAGCAGATCCTTTTTTTATCCACTTCACTCTTTCAACAATGTTGACTCACGCTATCACACCACCGGCCACAAACCAAATCGCAGTTGGCGACGACATCTACAACGCTGTGTTTCCACGTTCTGCCAACTTTCGCATTGAGCTGGATTACGATGCTGCCCTCGATTTCATCCGACAGATCGGTGATTGGAACGACTTTACGCCGGGCCACGTCATCGATGCCCTGGAGGCCGCCGATCGACTAATCCCACGGTGCTCCCACGACGGCGCGCGATCCTACACCATCAGTGTCGGCCGCGAAGGCTCACCGGTTCTCTATTTGGAACGTTCCGAGTTCTCCGGGACGGAGAGACTCTCCGATTCGGCGATGCGTACCATCTGTAGGGAGATGGAGCTAATCGGCCAGGCCGACGAGGCCATTTCCACTGTGCACGATTTCTCGTTCAGCAAGGGTCGCCGCATCGATTTCCGCTTCTGGTGGGATTGATGCCCTCGTTTTCTTCCCCGGCGGTCTCGCGACTGTCGGGGATTTTCTTTGGTCGCAATCCACGCTTCCTGGTTTCGATCAATAATCGTAAGGCCCATCATCATGCTATTCGTCAATGCAGAAATGACGACTCGACGGCCAAATCTGTCGATACGTCATGGCGTATCAGGTACGCCTGACCATACGACTGGCGTACCGACGACCATTCGACAGTCGCAGTTGGCCATACGTCCCAAAGCGTTGTCGATTTCGTGCAATCCGCTTGCCTGAGATCAGGATGGCCTGTCGTACCCTGTACGACAAACCATACGTCAAATGGGTGGCCATCAGCACGCCAGAAGTTGTTGACAGATAACTTGTCATAGGAATACGCTGGGGCCACATTTGTTTGCCGTGCCGCCTGTCGAATGGACAACTCCCCGATACCCGGATTCATCACCAGAATCCAAGCCGCTGAGCGTTATAAGCCTGCGGAGCGGACGCTTCAACGCTACTGGAGTAAAGCTGTCACGCACGGCGATTGCGAAGTGCTTCAGCATCTCAAGCTCCGTACCGAGGACGGCAAAATAACAGCGGGGCAAGACGTCACACGCAAGCTAATCGAGCAGTACAAGCACGAGGGGAGACTTCCGAAGTGGTACGTTCATGCCGGGTGGGCTGAGAAGACGTATGGTGCAAGTAGTGATAGGGCGAATGATGACCAATCACATCAGGACGAGGCTGCTCCTCTGCAATCAACCGGCAGATCACCTTCCAGCGTCGTGGAAATCCTACAGGATCGAATTCATGACAAAGAGAAACAGCTCGACGACAAGGACCAAGAGATTGCCTACCTACGCGGACTTGTTAAAGACAAAGGAGACCTTGAGAAGGAACGAAATCAGCTTGAAGCAGAACGCAATCAACGCGAGAAAGACACCAATGAATTGATGCGACAGCTTGGTGTCACGCTCGGCACACTGAAGGGACAAAGACTATTGGGAAGTGAATCGTCTGGCGACTCCGACCATTCAGCTTCACGAGCACGAGAGAAGCGACAAGATGAAAAGAATGACGATCTGTCTGTGCGGGATGTGCAAGTGGCAACCCCGGCAAAGCCCTGCAAAAGGCAGAAAAAGAAGGCTGGCACCAAAGGGAAAGGCGAGCCGGTCTCCTCAGACAATCGACTAAAAACAAAATCCATAAGAAAGGCTTCAAAATCCACAACGACAAGGACAGCCCGTTGGTATGAGACGCCTACGATTACTCGAATTCTCAGCCGTCGCAGATGAGCTTGAAACACGCCGCTACCGCGCCGGACAGCGACCATGGGGCGGTGGAAAAATTTCGAGGCTTCACACCACTTGATGCGAACTTTCTTTATTGCCCGAATCAATTCCTTGACGTTTGTCTGCCGAATCACTCACGAAGCGTCGTTCGCTTGGTCGGCTTCATACTCGACCAGACGCTCGGTTGGCTCGACCGACACGGTAATCCAATCTCACAAAACATCAAGGTTTCTTACCGCCAACTCATCGAATCAGCGGGCATCAGCAGGGGGTCGATCCGCAAAGCAATTGATGACGCCATCAATGCCGGATTCATCGACTGCACGAGTATTGGTAAGCCGAGCTCCAATGGCGAAGCAGGACGAAATGGTTCCTTTTCCCTGCGGTGGGATCATCGAAGCGAATACCAAAAAGATGAGAAACAATTTCAAGGCTTTTATGCCGGCGAAGGTTACCGCACACCAATTCCGAATGCCTTCATCCGCAGAGTAATCCCCTACGAAACGCTGATCGTCACGAAAGTCGTGGGAACGGTCTTGCGTCACACGGTCGGTTATCAGAACCAATTCGGTGGTCGCCGATCACAGGCACCACTGTCCTATCGCTTCATTCAGTCCTTCGCCAACATCCCCGATCCCAAATCGCTCAGCACGGCCATCGCATCTGCCATCGCCTCCAAATACATCGTTTGTGTTGAGGATGGATACTTCCACCCTGACCCTGCCACACGGAAACCGTCAACGTACGCCATTAAATGGCTTGGCGATGACAAAAAGATGGAAGGCGGTTCAAAATACCCAGCAATTAGGCGGTCCAATAAACCCAGCAGCCAAGTGATTCAAAACACCCAGCAGGACCGGTTCACAAATCCCAGCAAGGACGGTTCAGAAAACCCAGTAGCTGAGCGGTCCAATAAACCCAGCAAAGAAAAGACACTTCAGAAAGACACTTTGAAAGAACAACAGGAACGTGTTGTTGCTGTGAGTTCAGAAGGGACTCAGCTTCTCTTGAATGCAGGATTTGACAATGAAACAGCAGCGAAACTGTCAGCGCTCGCCACGCCGGAGCAGATCAAACAGCAGATCGAGTGGTTGGCATACCGAAATCCGAACCACAACACACTCGGAATGCTGCGACGCTCAATCGAAGGAAACTGGTCTGAGCCAGATCGACCGAAAGATGCGAAGACTCTCGATCGTGAACGTCGCGGAAGAGATCACCAAAAGACCATTGAAGAAGAAAAGAAGAACCGAGAAATACTGGCAAGCAAGAAACATCGTATTCGGAGAAGCACGGAGTTACATGCCCTCTGGAATGATCTCTCCAGGACCGAACAAAAACGCATCGAATCGGACGCGTACGACAATCAAAACAGCCAGGCGCTGCAGAAGCTTTTTCGAGCAAGCGAGACTCACCGTCTTCGTGAATGCCTCAAGCAAATGAATTGCGAAATGAAGTTCGGCGATTCCAAGCAACCGGCATAAGTCTCCCACTGTTTGAGCGACATTCATCTCCACCAGGAACCCCACCGTTTACGCGGCGGGTCAAACGGCTACCCGCCCGCGATCGGAGATCGACGAGCCGGGGCTTGGCAGAGCCAAGCTGCTCTCCTCATGAGGTGACACCACTCGCGGGGTGGAACCCGCGAGGCCCCGACCTACGACACGCCATGCGGAGATGACGGCTACGCTCGGGGCCTCGCGGCTCCTGACGTCGCCCACTCGTGGGTCACGCACCAATCCCTGCCCACGGCAGGGGTCTCTCGCGGAGCGGAACCCGTCCAGTGCCTACCGGCACCGGACACAGCACCACTGTCATCAATGAGTCGTTTTCTGGCGGTGCGATAAACGTCGACCGCCTAACGAGTTGATGACACATAACGTCCAGCGTTCACCCGGTTGCCGCGAGTGACCCTGCCTTCAGACAACACCCCACCGGCGGCTCGGCGTGCAACGACTGGTTATGCACCACATTACTTGTTCTTGTCTTGATCCTTGAACGGAATGCCCGTCAACGTTGGCTTAACGTTCGTGCCGTACTTTTTGTTGAATTCCTTTAGCCGCTCGTTGATTACGGCAGCCGTTTCTCGTTCGACACCTTCAAAGTTAAGCGGGTCCCATTTGTATCCTTTAGCTCCTTTCTGGGGCACAGCCGGTCGCTGGGCGGGTTCCGGGAATCGCTCGTGGTTGGGCAGGGCCATTCGAGTACGTATCCCGTCCTTTGACACGTTCCAAACCATGAAGTCTTGCGCCAAATCCAGCGGGCCGTCATAAGTCGTGCGGATTGCTTTCTCGACGACAGGCCCCGTATCGAAGTCATTCTGAAAATGGTACGCAACGGCATGTCGAGGCTTGGTCATGGACATGATCTTGCCGAAGGCGGAAGGGTGAGTATGAGCTTGAGTTGCTGCGTACACGGCACCGGCTGGGTCGAAACTGTATTTGTCGACCCAGAGTTCGGGAGGCAAGACACATTCGTGAATCGCCAAGTCGGCACCCTTGGTGTGTTCAATCCACCATTTATTTGGCAGCGTGTCACTTGAAAAGGCGAACTTCAGCCCATTCCACTCAAGAATGAAGCTAACTGACTGATCGACATGAATTGCAGGAATTGTTCGTATCACAACACCGTTTTCGTTATAGATGACATTATTGATCGCCTTCCAATCAAACTCGGTTATTTTGATCTGAAGTCCCCTGGGGTCTATGGCCGAGCCCCTTGATGCACGTTCCCAAGCCCACGCTTCGTGAATTTTGGTCGCCCAGGCTTTTGTTCCCCATTCCGGTTTGACGCCGTTTACACCCCAAAGGCGAATCGGAGTTCGGCCAGAATTGACACCGCGAGTGAGCCAGAAGGCGGGAAAATCACCCGCGTGATCCAAATGGAGGTGGCCAAGAAACACTTTGTCGAGTTGATCGAGAGGGATACCCAAGGCCGTGAGACGCTCGAAAGAGCCTTCACCCATGTCGAAGATGAACTTGTCGCCATTTCCAAGTTCAACCAGAAAGCAGGCGGCGGCCTGCTTGAGTCGTGGTTGCGGCATACCAGTGCCACAGGCGATGACGCGCATCTCATTCGGTTTTAATTCTTCCGTACCGGGATAATAAACGTCGTGCTTTGGATACGGTTTGGTGCGTGACCATTCCACTTCCTCTTGGGAATCCGAGACATTTTCGGGTTGGGCCGCTATTGCCGTACCTGCCAGTTGCACTTGGCGATTGTTGACGCCATCACGATGCCCAAACAAATAAGCGGCAATCAGCGCAAGAAAAAAACCGCTTGCCGTGGCCACAGATGCAAATTTAAGTTTCATATCAAGAAGTTCCTTGGGTCGATGATTAGAGCTTCATCGACGTGCATAACGTGTTATTAGATTGGTCAGCCTATTTCCTGTAGATCGCAAGTTTGCAGCCTAACGCGCAGGCATTCAATTGCTGCAACCCCAATTGTACCAACAGCGTGCCGGTGTGTCACTGGTGCTCGTTGAGTGATAGGCTGTTTCCGTCTATTGCTCGTCGAATCCCTGAGTCAAATCGTCCGCGGGACTGCGAACGACGCGACCACCCCAGTTCAAAACATGCGTGTAGATCATTGTCGTGCGGACATCCTTGTGCCCCAGTAGCTCTTGCACGGTGCGAATGTTGTATCCGTCGGCTAGCAGACCGGTATAAGGAGTGGCAAGATTGAAGTAGAAACGCATCGCCCAGATGTTCACCTGCTGAATCTTGGTCAGACTCTCAGTTTTCAGGGAGTTTTGCTCCAGGATGAACCGGAATTTCAGTTCTTTTCGTTCGCGAAGAAGGCCGTTGCTCTTCTTAGGATGTCGCGTTCCATCCGCAGCCGCTTGTTCTCGGCGCGCAGCCAGGGAGAATCCTCGATGTGTGACCGTTGAGTCTGGTCGAACGGCATGCTAATTTCGATTCACCACCGTATGGAATCTGGGAGATGTGGAAAAAACTGCGACGAGACGGAGACATGAAGACTGGCTACTCGCTGACGACGCTTGCAACATTGTGCCTTTCGCTCGTGGGAGACAGCGCTTATGGAGATGCTCTCGTCGTGACGAAGGCGATGAACGCATCCACAATCGCTGAGGTTTTCGTCGAAGATCAAATCGTGCGTATCAAACTGGAGATCGGAGTTTCTGACCTTGCGTCGTTTCAGAACATTCTTCCGGACGATATATATACCGCTCTTGGAAACGATTATCGGCCATTGGATGTGCGTCTGGAGCAATTTTTCAGCAAGGACCTTGTCTTACGCACGGACGAAGATCCGCTGCCCGGCCGAGTTACCAGTTTGGCCACTGGCAAGAGGATTTCCCGTGATGAGATCACAGGTGAACCGCTAACGGTTCAACCGACTGACTCTGAACAGGTGGTTTTCGCCGAATTAGAATATACGTTTGAAAGCAGGCCATCGACCCTCATCCTGCGGCCACCGTTGCTCGACGACGCAAAAGTTAGCGCGGCAAGCATCGGATTCGTCGCCTATCACAAGCAGCTTCCGGTCAATGATTTTCGATATTTTTCCTCGGAAGCAACGCTTGACCTGGATTGGAGCGACGCGTGGTACTCACGGTTTCGGCATCCAAGCCTACGCCGGAAAAACTACGCACCGATCTCGGCCTATCTGTATGTTGAACCTTATGAAGTACGCAAGGAGATTATCGTCCGTCCGAAGGATTTGCAGGAGTGGATCGATCTTGGGCTACGGGAAGACGGAGTAATCCCTGTCGACAAACAGGAGGAATTGAAGAAGCGCGTTTCCGAATTCCTGGCAGCAAAAAACCCCGTGAGGGTTGATGGGCTGTCAGCCGAAGGGCGACTCGACCGCATTCATTTCATTCACAGGACTCTGCGGGCGACTGGGATCATTGAACCTGCGGTGGACCTGGATTCGACCTCCGCGACTTTGGGTGTCATCTTCGTTTATCCCGTCGACAGGTTGCCGGAGCGGGTCTCGATGAAGTGGGAGTTATTCAGCCCCAAGATTCAGTCGATTCCGGCGGCTGCTTCCGATGAAGCGGGCGGACTGCCGGCCGAGGTCACACCTGGCGACCCGGTTTTGGAGTGGAACAATTTCCTGACAAATCCGACGAGCCCGCAAATGTTAACGGTCGCTCACCCACCATCAAAACGACAGTTTGCGATTCCCGTCGTTTCTGTGTTCTGTGGAGGGTTGGTCGTCGTCTCGCTCGCTGTTTTCGGAAGGCAATGGTCTTTAGGGAAGGGGGGGGCTCGATTTGCTTTGGCCATTTCAATTACCGCGATAGCCGTTGGAGTAATATCGCTTCCGTTCGCGAGAGTAACAATTGCCGACCCTTTTGCAAAATCACCCCGCGTGTCTGACCAGGCGGCAGAAGACATCCTTTCAAGCTTGTTACACAATGTTTACCGCTCGTTCGATCACCACGATGAAAACTTGATTTATGACCGCTTGTCGAAGAGTATCTCCGGCGAACTCCTTTCGGAAGTGTACCTGGAAACTCGCCAAAGCATGGAAGTCAAGAATCAAGGTGGATTGCGGATTTCGGTCAAGGAAGTGGCCGTGACGGAACTTGAGTCGGTGGAGAATGTCGACGCGGAGCCCACGTTCAGATGCCGCTGGCGCGTTTCCGGATGGATCGGTCACTGGGGCCACATCCATCGTCGCGAGAATGAGCATGTCGCCCTTCTCACCATCGCCGAACGCGGCGGAATGTGGAAGATAACGGACCTTGAAAAGCTTGACGAGCAGCCTCGTGAGCCATCTCGGACGTCGGCCTTACGCCGGAAGGACGCGGGCGCATGATTGAACTGCGAGACTTACGGTTCACGTATGCGGAGGGCGGTTTCAGCTTGCAGATTACCCACCTTTCCATTTCACAGGGCCAACGAGTCTGTTGGATCGGCCCCAGTGGTTCAGGAAAAACGACACTACTTCATTTGGTCGCGGGCATTTTCCTCCCCGAAACAGGTCAGGTGAAGACTTGTGGCGCGGAACTGACGGCCCTGCGTGCTGCAGCCCGGCGCGATTTTCGTATTTCCAACGTCGGGTTGGTGTTCCAGGATTTCGCATTGCTCGATTACCTCAGCGTTCTAGAGAACATCCTCTTGCCTTATCGCATCAGTCGAGCGTTACCAATTGAAACGGCCGTTCGGTCGCGTGCCGAACAGCTCGCGGTGTCGGTAGGCCTTGGCGACATGCTCTCGCGGCGGCCAACACAGCTCTCACAAGGCGAACGTCAGCGTGTTGCCGTTTGCCGCGCAATCATAGCGAAGCCAAAACTATTGCTTGCCGACGAGCCCACGGCGAATCTGGATCCCGACAACACAGCTCGCGTCTTGGATGCGCTTGACCAATATTCCATCGAGCACGACGCAACACTCATCGTCGTCTCGCACGATCGGGAAGTCCTGGCACGGTTCGGCGACTCGACCGACGTTTCGGGTTTTTGCGCACGGACTCGGAATGAGCCTGCCGGGGGGCGCGATAATGGGTGATAGCTTTTACCTGGCTTGGCAATATCTTCGGCATCACCGTCTGACAACGGCTGTTTTGGTGGCTTCGATTACACTCATCATCTTTTTGCCAGCCGCTCTGCAAGTGATCGTCACCAGTGCCGAGCAGCATTTTCGGTCGCGCGCCGATTCCACGCCACTCATCATTGGTCCGCGCGGCAGTCCGCTGGAGCTTGTCCTTGGTAGTGTGTATTTCGACAAGCCGTATAATGAAGTGATGCGTTTGGAGGAATTCCGACGGATCGAGAAACAAGACATCGGAGTCGCGATACCTCTACACACAAAGTTTACCGCGCGGGATTGTCAAATTGCTGGAACGACAATCGAGTACCTAAGGATGCGGAAACTGCGCATATACCAGGGCGGAATCTGGAACATGCTTGGAGAGTGTGTCATCGGTGCGCGCGTTGCCGACCGGCTGGATGTTCGAGTTGGCGACAAGATTCCCGTCTCGACCTCAGCCACATTTGTCCTCGATAGTCCTCCCTTGCGTCTGAGAGTCGCAGGCATCTTCGCAGCCAACGAGACGCCGGATGACGAAGCCATCTTCGTTACGTTGGAAACGACATGGATTATTGAAGGTCTAGGGCATGGACACGCTCGTGGCACTAAACACGGATCACCAGAGGCAGAACTGTATACGGACATAACGAAAGAGAACGCCTCAAGCTTTCATTTCCACGGAAGCCGCGACAGATTTCCGATTACCGCAGTCATTGTGATTCCTGAAAGCGACAAAGCCGAGACGATCCTCTCGGGCCAATACTTCTCGCCTGACGAGACGACCCAAATCGTCCACCCACGTAAGGTCATGGACTCCTTGCTGGCCCGGGTCATCATGGTCCGCAGCTACATGATTGCGATCATTGCCGTCGTATCGCTGGTCACGCTGCTCACGATGACACTCGTGATTGTCCTATCTATCCGGCTGCGGCGCGCAGAGATCGTGACCATGTCGAAGATGGGCTGCTCGCGGTTCACCATCGCGTCGGTACTCGGGAGCCAAATCACCATTATCGTCCTTGCTAGCTCGGCGATCGCTACGACCCTGGCCTTACTCACAGATATGTACGGATCGGAACTCGTCCGAATTTTGATTCTCTAAGGCCGATCCGCGTCAGGGCTTGGATCCTTCGCTCGCACGGGTTCAACACCGCAGAAGTTCTTGAGTGCAAGAAAACTGCTTGGGCGAGACACACCTTCGCAGTTTACGGGCCGTCCCGCAAATCCTTGGGTTTTCAACGCAGCAAATCCGCTGATTCGGCGTTCGGCAGCGGATCGGTTGATTGTCGCATCAAACGTATGAGTCTCTGCTGCGCTCAGGCTGCGTCAAAAAACGTATGGCGGTCTGGGACAACGGCCCGAAGCCACTGCTCGGCGCAAATCAAAAATGGGTCCATTTTCGAGACGTCTCACATCGCACGAGTTTTTGACACAAATGCGGTCGATATGACATGCCGGAGTTCACAAATTGCGTTCGGGGCGTCGGTCGTGAACACCGACGCACGAAAACATTTTGCGTTTGACGATAGCGGCGAGGGTGACTGAACGACCTCTCTCGTCAAAACCGTAGGTCATTTCTTCAACTGGAATTTGAATTCCGTCCCGTGCTTCTTGTTGAAGTCGTCATAAATCTGGTTCGATAGCTCAGTAAACTCGTCGGGAAAGCCCTCCAGCACAGAATCGGGGGTTTGATAACGCTCACCACCCTCAGCGACTTTCTTTTCATGGAGTGGCGGTGTTGGATAAGCTTCCGTGTTTGGTACCGCCATTCGTGTACGAACACCGTCTTTCGTTACGTTCCACACCATGAAGTCCTGAGCGTAATCAACCGGGCCGTCGTAATACTGCTCGACCGCATTCATGACCAGTGGGAGTGTGTCCGCGTCATTCTGAAAGTGATAAGCCACAGCGTGCTTTGGCTTTGACATGGCCATCACTTTGCCAAAAAAGGCGGGATTCGCGTGAATCGTGGTCATCGCGTTTAAAGCTTCTGGTGCAGAGAAACTCCACTTCGACATGGCCATATCGGGCATAAAGATGCACTCATGGATTGCAAGGTCTACGCCCTTCGTATTCTCAATCCACCATTTGTTTGGCAGCGTATCTCCCGAGTATGCCAGCGTCATTCCATTCCACTCCAGGATGAAGCTCGCCGACTGTTCAAGGTGAACCGCTGGAATGCTCTTGATGACCACTCCATTATGTTCGTAGATGACGTTGTTTTCTATCGACCAATCGTACTCCTCGACCTCTAACCGCAACGACGTGGTGTCGATCAGTCCCGCCGTCGTGCCATTCATCCAGGCAAACATTTCCTTCATGTGGTGCATGGCGGCCTTGGTTCCCCACTCCGGTCGCGTGCCTCCGCCGCCTGGCCCCCATACACGAAGAGGAACCGAACGGTTGTTCTGAGGACCGTACATGTAGAACCCAGGTAAGTCGCCAAAATGGTCGCAATGAAGGTGCGTAAGAAAGACTTTGTCAATGTAGTCCAGCGGGATGCCGAGGGCATAGATTCGATGCATTGAGCCAGTGCCCATGTCGAAAATGAATTTGTCGCCATTTCCCAGTTCGACTACCCAGCTGGCTGCCGCTTGCTTGAGACGGGGCATCGCTATTCCGCTGCCGG
>Ga0315336_1003200_pt1 | contig 22501 bp, 16 predicted proteins | sample ASW5metaG_FD_204512 | JGI IMG/M metagenome (GOLD analysis project Ga0315336, IMG submission 204512) | Ammonia-oxidizing marine archaeal communities from Monterey Bay, California, United States - ASW #5 | ecosystem: Environmental > Aquatic > Marine > Intertidal zone | place: USA: California... | reverse complement strand
CACTACACCGTACACGCGTCCCTTCATCCCGAACCTCAAGGTGAACCGCCAGTACGCGCAGAAAACCCGATGGGGTATCCAGGACCGCAAGAAGTGCATCGTGGTTGCCCGCAAGTCGTTTCTCGCGGATCGACAGAGGGGGAAACTCAACAAACTCCACATCCGCGATCGGGTATTTGCTCAATAGAGCATTCCCAAATTGGAATCGGACAAGGGGAAACGCTACATCGATGCTTCTCTGTTCTGCAACATAGGGAAAACCGGCCTCTTCGGCGATAATACGAGCCTGGTTCAGGTGCCGGCTCCACGCGGAAGAAAAATCAACCTCGTTCAGAACGATAAAATCAAGACGCTGCTCCTTGATGAGGTTGCCGATGCTGCGAAGGTGCTCAACGATCCGCTTGCGACTCCTTCCCGTCCAGTTGCTCGCGCCCAGCGCCCCACCCCGCCCATGGGCAATGTTGTAGGTCGCGACGCGAAGCATGTTGCCCTTCCCTGAAGAAAGAAAACTTCCGGAGATTTGATAGGTGGAAACCGCGCGGGATGACGCAAAAACGCGTGACTGAACATACCAGGCCGCGGAGAACAGCAGGATCGTGCAGCCGATGCACACGGCTCTTCGAATGACGCGTGTTTTTCCTCTGGAGATCACAAAAGTAAATGAGTCGATCGGTTGTTCCTTCTCTCGGACAGGGTGTAAGTTGCTGCCGTTCGGAATTTATTTCCCGGATTTTCGCCGATCCCGGCACCGCGCGCCGGTCTGAGAGAAGTGTCGTGTGAGCGGTTTACCTTAATTCCCTCGGTGGGTTGCTTCCGTCTCTCGCAAATCGTAGAGTGTCCGGCTCGAAAACAACCAGGCCGGGAATCAGTAAATTATGAGCAAAACTTATAAAATCGTCCTTCTGCCGGGAGACGGCATCGGACCCGAAGTAACGGAATCCGCAGTCAAGGTGCTTCAAAATGCAGCAGCAACCAGCGGTTTCTCGATTTCATTTTCAAAAGAACCCGCGGGGGGAGCGGCCATCGATGCCTGCAATGATCCGATGCCCGACGAGGTTATTGAAGCGTGCCGCAACTCCGACGCGGTCTTTCTGGGCGCGCTGGGGGGCCCGAAGTGGGACCATCTGACCGGGGCTATGCGGCCCGAAAGCGGACTTCTCAAACTCCGCAAGGATCTCGGGGTCTTCGCGAATCTCCGGCCGGTTTCCGTCCCCCCATCTCTCGCGGAGGCTTCTCCCCTCCGGGAAGACGCGGTTCGCGGTGCGGACCTCCTGGTGGTCAGAGAACTGACCGGTGGCATCTATTTCGGCGAACCGAAGGACCGTTCCGGCAGCGGCCCGTCCGAGCGTGCCTTCAATACAATGGTATACACTGCTGAAGAGGTGGAACGCATCGGCCGCATCGCGTTCGAATGGGCGGCGCGAAGAAAGAGCAGGGTCATGTCGGTCGATAAGGCAAACGTTCTGGTTGTGTCCCAGCTGTGGCGTGAAGTGATCACAAAGCTCCACGCAGAAGCATTTCAGGGAGTGAAGCTTGACCACATGTATGTGGATGTCGCAGCCATGCAGCTTGTCCTGAATCCCCGCCAGTTTGACGTCATCGTAACCGGCAATCTTTTCGGAGATATTCTGTCGGATGCCGCGGCTACCTTAGGCGGCTCGCTGGGTCTGCTGCCTTCCGCCAGCGTAGGGGGATCGGTCGGTGTGTTTGAACCGGTGCACGGAAGCGCGCCGGATATTGCCGGAATGGAAATCGCCAACCCCGTCGCGGCGATTCTCAGCGCCGCACTTCTGCTCGATGATCTCGGAGAACAGGATGCGGCCCGCACACTTCGGGCCGGTGTGGACGCCGCGCTGGATGAAGGTGCCAGGACCGCGGATCTGTGGAAAGAGGGTTACCGCAAGGTCGGCACATCAGAGATGACCGATTCCGTACTCGCTCATTGCAAGGCCTCCGCTTCTTGACGCGGAAGCCGCGTCCCTGCCGTCTCAGTTCGTCGAGAACAGGACGACCCGCTCGGAGCTGTCTTCCTGTGTGCGGAGGGCCTTCGCGACCTTGGGGCGCATTGCGCTCATGAATTCAGGATCGCCGCAGCTCTGTAGCTGACAGACGAAATAGAGGACGCGCTGCAAGATGGGTTTTGACTCTATTTGTTTGCGTTTCATCATATAATCACTAAGCCTCATTTGGCGTCGTTACCTGTCGTTCTATGCCATTAAATGTAGCCGTATTTGTGCCAAGTGCAACCTCACCAGGGACAATAAATTGGTTTCGGACCGATTCGAGCGGGGGAGCCTACTCTGCCCGTTGCTATGTGTCTTACCGGCATACGCCGCCCGTTAGATCATGAACCATGCCATCCGTCCGGACGACCGCGGGCAAGGGTGTGGAGAGAGGAGGATCCGGGAAAGGGCCGGGATCCGTAAAACCGAAACGGGCACCCGTGCGACTGCGTCGCAGGGTACCCGTCCGGTGTGGGAGAAGAGCCGATGATTTGTTAAGCAGTTACTCTGCCAAGTCGTTGATTTCCGTCTTTGGAACTACCGTCAAAATTGGATCGATGATCAAGGGCAGTCTATTGTCATAGGAACCAAGGGAAAATTGCACGGATCCGTCCGAACCCAGAAAGTACGAGCCGTCCACTTCAACTTCCTGTCCTTCTACATTTTGAAAGACATAGGGCTTGGACTGCCGCAATTCCGCGGATTGGAAACGGACCAAAAGGTCGCCTTCGCCGTCAATGGCAACGTCATCCGCGCCGTTCATGCCAAGCCGGATTCGTGAAGGATCCGCTCCGGGCTCTACAATGAAGTCAAACTGAACGCGACCTTCATTGACGCGGTATTGAACGTTTACGCCTTCATAGACACTTTCGATCATCACGGACCCGAACGTCGACACGGGCTGTAGAGCCTGGCGAACTCCGTCCCGTACAGGCCGCTGCATGACCTGGAATGGAAGCGGGTTTACGCCGTTTGCGATCGCCGCGCCACTTGAACCGCGAAATTGAATCTGCATGGGCTCGGGCCCGCCGGAATTCGACTGGGGCATGGCCAATCGAACGCCTTCCTGCAGTAGCTCCAGACGATATCCGTCCTTGCGAAATGCATAGAGAACGTCACCGCCCATTTGTCCGATATTTGTTTCAAAGTGCTCGCCGACGGAGGAAAACGCTTCGAGAAAGGTTGCGGCCCGTTCGTCAATAGCGGCGGTTGCGCCCGCGGATTGTACGGACAATGCCCCAAGTGCCGCTGCACTCACGATAAGGGTAAGAAGTCTGCTCCTCATATCTCATAATCTCCTGCGATGAATCTTTAAGAGGTCCAACGACATGGGAGCTAATAACATGCCATCCAGGGGTCGATGCCGGTCCGCACCGCGGGGGTACCTAGAGCTGAAATTGGACGATTTTGGAAAGAAAGCGCCAATCGTGCACCGACGAACCACCGTCCGTTAGCTTTTGAAGATTTGTTACGAAGAGACAATTTCTCGCAATTGCAATATTTTTTCAGTTTTGATAACCAGGGTCACCCCAACAGAATCTGGGCGATCAAGGCAGGCACAAGGGGCCAGAGGGCAACGACATCGAGGAGTAACCTGTATTTCGCCGGGCGGTGCTGCGCCTGGCTTCCGATGATCGCGGAGGCGATGACCACCCCAACCGCGTCGGCAAGGATCCATGCAGGAAGTACCCCGATAATTGCGGCCAGGATGGCGATTGCGGCAGCGGCGGCAGCGGCGCTCCGGCATACCATCAAGAATTGGCGGTTGCTCAATGAATTCGCCGGTGTTCGAATTCCCGCTTCACGATCCGAGCTGCGATCCGGCCAATCTGAGGCAAGAATGTTCGGAACCAGGAAAGCAATTCGATACGCCAGGAGCCAGAAAACCGTGGAAGTCGACAATTCAGCCGACTGAAGAGCAGGAATCAGCACCGTGGAAATTCCCCAGCCGATCGATACAATGGCCGTTTTGGCCATGGGGAGGTCCTTTAACCGCCGGTTCCCGGGAAGGATCGGCAACATGTACAGCACACTGATGGCGGCAAGTATCGCTACGCCGAACAGGGCTTCCTTTCGAAAGATCAATGCGCTCCACGCCGTGGCCACCACTGCCCCACCGACGAAGGGGGCAAGGCGAATTACCGAATAGGATCTATGATCCTCCGGAGAATAGGGTAATTCGGCATCCAGGGTGTAGACGAGAAAGGTACAGCCTGCCAGCAGCAGCAGAACCGGAGAATCGGGTGCGACCTCGAGCAGGCAGCAGGTGACCCTGCCGAGACCCCAGCAGACGAACGCAGCCAGCAGGCTTTCGATCCAGCGAAGACATGTCGTGTCACCGGTCTTCTTCATCTGGTAGTCCCCGAGTTGGAATACATCCTGCTGAAGTCCCGGTGTCGAAACAGTTCCGAATGATCGGGGCTGAGAAAATCGCTAGGATTCTTACTTACTTTGCGGGAGCAATGATCGGTTACCATGGGCTCTGAGTTAATTGACCAGATACGAAGTTTCCAGCCCGGCAGCCTGAACACACTGGAATGGTGTGGAATTCTGGCAATCGGAGTGGCAATCCTGCTTGTAGCCTACAAAGCGCTGCACCTGGGGGGCCGCCGAAAAATTGGAAACCGGGTACTGCCGGGCGCAAAACGCAATCTGCGAAAAGAAAAGCCGCGGTCCGTTCCCAAGGGTCGGGACGAGACGGTGCTGGTCGTCGACGACGATGCATCGGTCCTTCGCGCGCACTCCCGCCTGATCGGGCGAATGGGATACAAGGTTCAAAAAGCTCTCGGTGGACAGGAGGCGATTGATTACTTGCGGAACAACCATGCGGACCTAATCGTTTTGGATCTTCTGATGCCGGGCTTGGACGGCATTGAAACATTTCGCAGCATTAAGGATATCAATCCATACCAGCGGGCGATCGTACTCTCCGGCTTCGCGGGACCGGCCATGGTTAATTCCATCAAGACGCTGGGCGTAAATACCTACCTCGTCAAACCGGCGGAAGCGGGGATTCTGGCCCAGGCCATTCGAGACGAAATCGACCGGAACTAATGTTCCCGGCTTCATCCCGCGGTACTCTACGCGGAATACTCTACTTCACCAACTCCACGATCGTGACGTCGATCCATTGAATTCTTGGGATCGAAGGCCTTACTCTCGGCAAGGTCGCCCGCATCCCGGTCTTCAAATCGCCGGAAATCCGGGGGGAGCGACGCCGCGAAGTCGAGAACGACGCGGGTCACCTCCTCCATGCTCTCAACGACACTGCACGCGGCCCGCATTCGGCGAACTCCCGGGAAGCCCCGCAAGTACCAGAGCAAGTGTTTTCGAAATAGAACCGGAGCAAGTTTTTCGTTCCGGTAGTGGGCTTCATGATAGGACGCGTGCCGAAGGAGGACATCCGCCCAGTTACCAATCGTTGGTTCGGGAGATTCGGGATACAGAATGTGCTCAAAAATCCATGGATTTCCGAGTGCTCCGCGGCTGATCATGATCGCGTCGCACCCGGTGCGCTCCAACATTCGATATCCGGATTCGCGATCGAGAACGTCGCCGTTTCCAACCGTAACCAGTTCTTCCGGCCCGTTTCCGCGGGCGGCCTCAATTCCGCGGCGAATCAATTCAAGATCGGCGGGAATATCATACCGCTGGCAGCGGGTTCTACCATGAATCGTAAGTAAGTCCGCGCCGCCACCGGCGATTGCGATAGATGTTTCCTTCACATTCACGGAGTCCGCGGACAGACCCAGGCGAATTTTTGCCGACAGGGGTTTCGCGGTAGAATCGCGGGATCGGCGAACGGCATCCTCGACGACCGCGGGGTCGCGCAACAGGCCGGCTCCACTTCCCCTCCCGGCAACTTTTCGTACCGGACAGCCCATGTTGAGGTCAATCGCTTCAAACGAATACGCATCGAGATCTCTAACCGCCGCGGCAATTTTCTCCGGGTTGGGTCCCGTGACCTGAACTCCCACGACGAGTTCATCTTCATGCCTGGCAAGCATCGCGGATGTTCGGCGCGCGTGGCTGAGCACGGCGGCAGCGGAAAGCATTTCCACGGAAGTAAATCCCGCTCCCATTTCCTGGCATATGCGGCGGAACGGAACGTCGCTCACTCCCGCCAGGGGCGCCAGGAAGACCCGATTCGAAAGTTCCAGCGACCCCACCCGAATCGGTTGCGCCAGACGATTTGCGGAGGTTTCTGTGTCAATCGCGCGGTTCATGTCTGTGTTCCTGAAGAAAGAACATACACGATTTCCGCCTGCAGATCGACTTGTGTTCGGTTAGGGGTAGATCATCCCGAGCAGCCGCTCCGATTCGACCGCTCCATAGATCCGGCTGTCTACGCTGTCTTCGCGGTTGTCGCCCAGGAGAAAATATTGATCGCTCGAAAGTGTAAAGTCCCGCGCGTATTCGTACATCGCCTCCGTGAGAACACTATCGGGAAGATAGGACTCCTCAAACAGATTACCGTCAATATACAGGCGCTGATCTTTCAGAATGATGCGCTCCCCCGGCAAGCCTACGATTCTCTTCACGGAGAGCGCGTCGTCGAGGGGATCGCTGATGGCGACTATCGAAAGGCGGGCAGGCTCTCCGGACAGTACTCGCCAGCGGTGCAGCAGGTAGGTTTCCCCCTGCCGCAGCGCCGGGTTCATGCTGGAGCCGGTCACCTCAACGAACCCGAACAGGCACGTGTTGATAAAATAGTAGCTGGCCACGGACCCAAAGAGAAAGGTGGCCATCATGGCGGCCCGCCGGGCTCGTGGCGGGATCACAGAAAAGATCTTTGCAAGGGTCATGGATTCTGACGTCCGAGCGGGTAGCTAGAGTGAGCGAATGGCAGGCGGAACCGGCTCATCCTCTACCCTTCGTCGAATATGCGCGAGGCTTCCATGAGAAGATGTTGGACTGGGATCTTGACCTCGTCGGCGGCGGTGACATCGATCATCTTGAACACGAATGAGGCTTCCTTCCATTTAATGAGTTCCGACACCGCGCCGACCGGTTCCATTTCAGGTTTTCCGTCGATCTTGATTTTAAGAATGACTCCTCCCCGCATCAGGATTCGTCCGGCTCCCCCGTCGGGATGACTCAAGGTTAAGATCCCGGTCTTTTCCCCACCCGCCAACAATGTCAGGATCGAAGCCAGGCCGATCTGCTGCAGACTGCCTCGCATGCCCGGCAGCCCCTCGTCGTCCTGCGGTTCCGCGACGTCAGCGCCGGGATCCTGCTCGGGAGCTTCGAGCGATGGAGAGGCAATCCAGTTGCCCGGCGATCCCTGCGAGGATTTCGCAAGCGTGGCGATATCCGTGGAACCGTCCGTGGGGGCCTCGGAGACCTTGGCCGAGACGCTGAATTCATCGGACGAAATCATGGCCCCTCCCGACGGTGAGTCGGAGGCCGAGCTGGAGTGTGTCGATACTTTGAACTCATCATTCCCGAATGGCGAGTCGGTCATCGCCGGCGCAGGATGCGATGATGCAGCGGCGACCTGTTGCTGAGACATCGCTTTTAAATCGTTTATGGTGGCTTCCTGATGGTTGGGGGGCTCGAACTGGGCTCCTGCCTGCTGCGAAGCGGTGGCATTGCCGTTTTCGGGAGCCGCCATGCCGACGGGAGTGGTGTGCGTGAGAGCCTCATCCAGCGCTTCGCGGGCCCAGCTGATTGCTCTTCTCGCTCCATTGAGAGCGTCGCTGATTGCATTGCTGCGATCCAGGGCGCGAACGATTCGCACCTCGAGTTCGTTAATGACGGTGCCTTTTCCCACGAAGTCATCGGCGCCAAGCCGGAACCCCTGGATTCTGCTGTCGAACGAATCGGTATCGGTGAGTACCAGCACCGGGACCAGGGTGAAATCCGGACTGGATCTGAGGTGTCGAATGAAGTCCCAGCCGTCCATCACCGGCATCCGAACATCGGTGAGAACGAGATCCGGCCGGAATCGCTTCGCCTCCGTCAGGCCTTCTTCACCATTGTTCGCAGTGCGAACAACAAACCCCTTTTCCTGGAGGACACGCGAGATCGCATTGAGAACCAGCGGCTCATCGTCAACGATCAGAATTCTTTTACCTTCATTCACGGCAAGAAACTCGATGCAAACGACTATACCGGAACCGGACGCACCTGCCGAAAATGACGGGAAAACCTCTCCACCCCTTCTGATGACCGATGGCACCAACGCGCTCCGCGTCTGAGTGGTCCTGCCTTCCCCTTCCGGGTGGTTCTACTGTCTTTGTGCGCCAATTGTTCCTGGTTTGGCCGCCTGCATTCATTTTCCCGCGACTCAGCGGGATCGAACCAAATTGTCACTGGACAATTAGCACGAACTGTACCAGTTCATGAGAAGCGCTAATGTGATCGGAAATGGACCTGAACTACCTACAACGAATCCTTACTTCCCGCGTGTACGACGTGGCGATGGAGACCCCTCTCGACGTCGCACCGGGACTCTCGGGCAGGCTCGGAAACGACGTTCGTCTCAAAAGAGAGGATTTGCAGCCGATTTTCTCGTTCAAGATACGAGGGGCGTACAACCGAATGGCGGCGCTACGTGAGGAGGAGAGATCCCGCGGCGTCATCGCGGCCTCCGCCGGCAACCCCGCCCAAGGGGTCGCGTTCGCGGCCAGGCGCCTCGTCTGCCGGGCACTCATCGTGATGCCGGTAACGACTCCGAAAATTAAGATCTCTTCGGTCAAAGCCTTCGGAGCCGAGGTGGAACTCTTCGGAGACTCCTACCATGACGCTTACCTCCGTGCCCGGGAATTGCAGGAGCAGGACGACCGCATATTCATTCATCCGTACGATGATCCCGATGTCATTGCCGGACAGGGAACCATCGGAATGGAAATCCTCCGGCAATCTCCACACCCGCCGGACGCGATCTTTGTTCCGGTCGGCGGGGGCGGATTGATTTCAGGCATCGCTTCGTTCTTTAAGAACCTCTCCCCCACCACCAGGATTATCGGGGTGGAGCCGGCCGACGCGGATGCGATGTACCGGTCCCTGAAGGCCGGACGGCGGGTGACCCTGGGCCAGGTGGGACTGTTCGCGGACGGCGTGGCGGTAGCGCAAGTCGGAGAAAACACCTTCGCGCTCTGCCGGGAATATGTGGACGAGATCGTCCGGGTGCACACGGATGCGATCTGCGCTGCCGTCAAGGACGTGTTTGAAGACACGAGGTCCGTTCTGGAACCTGCGGGCGCGCTCAGCATCGCGGGCCTCAAATCCGTGGCCCAGGAACGAGGCATGCGGGATCAACTGCTGGTCGCCGTGGCGTCCGGGGCCAACGTCAACTTCAACCGGCTCCGACACATATCTGAACGGGCGGAACTGGGTGAAGAAACCGAAGCGATCCTCGCCGTCACGATTCCGGAAAAACCGGGCAGCATGCGTGCATTTTGCGAACAACTCGGGGATCGCGGCGTGACCGAGTTCAATTACCGATTCGCGGAATCCGGAGAAGCTCATGTTTTCGTTGGACTGCAGGTCGACGGGCGGGATGAAGTGAAGCGCCTCATTCAATCCCTGACCGAAGCGGGAATCCGCACCCGGGACTTCACCGACAATGAAATCGCAAAGAACCATATCAAGCACATGGTAGGCGGACGCGCATTTCAGATCGAGCACGAGAGACTCTTCAGATTTGAGTTCCCCGAGCGACCCGGGGCCCTGGGGCAGTTTCTGGCCGCGATGCAGCATGACTGGAATATCAGCCTCTTTCACTACCGCAACTACGGCGCTGCGTACGGCCGCGTTCTGGTGGGAATGCAGGTCCCGCCATCGGATTTCGACGAGTTCGCGCAGTTTCTGAACCGGGTCGGGTACGCCTATGAGGAGGAAACCGGCAATCCGGCGTACGGGCTGTTCCTGGGCCCGACGGGATAAATCCGGTTCCGGCCTGTTCTGCATTGTCTTGGTCGCCGTTTTCTCTCAAGGTGCCGGGCTGATTATGCTTGATCCCCCGCAAGGTAAAATTGAAGCCGACCTCCTCGAGGTGGTTGAGGGCGAAGTCCTGACGGACGCATGGTCAAGGGGCGTATATGCCACCGATGCGAGCGTGTACCAGATTGAGCCCGAACTGGTCGTGCTCCCGAAACACAATGCGGACGTCCGCGCGGCGGTAGAGGTTGCGCGACGGCACAAATTGCCGATTCTTCCGCGGGGCGGCGGGACCAGCCTTTCCGGCAGCACCGTGGGCGCCGCCATGGTTCTGGACTTTTCCAAACACATGAGCCAAATGCTCGAACTCAACGTGGAGGAGCGGTGGGCACGCGTTCAACCCGGCATCGTCCTTGCCAATTTAAACGCGGAACTGGCCCCGCACGGCCTCCACTTCGCGCCGGACCCCGCCACGTCCACGAGGTGCAACGTGGGGGGGATGATTGGAAATAATTCATCCGGAACGCGGAGCATCCTGTACGGAAAGACGATCGATCACGTCCTCGAGGGAAACGTATTGCTGGCGGACGGAACCGAACTCCACTGCGGCGAGATCTCTATCGATGAGTTTGCAGCACGTGGACAGGGACTCTCCCGCGAGGCCCAGATCTACGGCGCATTTCGCGGCATTGTGAATCGGAACCGCGCGGACATCGATTCGCGGTACCCGCGGGTAATGCGGCGCGTCGCCGGCTACGCAATGGACGAGTTTTCGGCGGAAGGCCCCTGGAATCTCGCAAAGATTTTCACGGGAAGCGAAGGAACTCTCGGGGTCTTGCTGGAAGCGAAAATCAATCTCGAGCCCCTCCCGGACTACACCTCCTTATATGTTCCTCACTTCGACGATATCCTCGAAGCGATCCGGTCCGTGAAACCGCTGCTATCCGTGGGGCCTGCCGCGCTGGAAATACTCGATGACTCGGTTCTTTCCCGTGCGAGAAAAAATCTCACCACCGCTCCCTGGTGCAGTTTCATGGAAGGCGATCCGAAAGCGGTCCTTGTCATTCAGTTTTACGGGAATTCCCCGGAAGAGGCGAAGGCGAAGGCCGAAAAAGGGAAGTCCGTCCTGGAGGAGATCGGCAACGGATACGCGCATCCTTTCTTCACGGATGCAAAAAACCAGGCGGACGTTTGGAATGTGCGCAAGCACGGCCTCGGCCTCATGCTTGGAATGAAAGGCGCCCGGAAACCTACCCCCTTTATCGAGGATGCGGCCGTTCCCGATGACGTACTGCCGGAATACATCGAAAAGATTCTGGGATTCTGCCACGGACGCGGGGTGGAAGTGGCAATGTACGCCCACGCCAGCGTCGGACTGATCCACGTCCGGCCCATTCTCGATCTGCGGGACACCGTCGACATCGAGCATATGACCGCCATTTCGGAGGAGTCGTATCGGCTCGTGGAGGGATACGGCGGTTCGGTCAGTGGCGAACACGGGGACGGCCTGGTTCGCAGCGTATATATCGAGCGGTACTTCGGATCTGAACTCTATGGCGCGTTCAGGGAGGTGAAACAACTCTTCGATCCGGACGGGTTGATGAATCCGGGAAAAATCGTTGAAGCCCCTCCCATCGACAAGGATCTTCGGTATGGCGGAGAATACAGGACACCAACGTTCGATACGGTCTATCAATATCGCGAGGACGGTGCGTTTACCGACGCCATCCACATGTGCACCGGCGTGGGGGCGTGCAGGCAGACGTTGACGGGCGTCATGTGCCCGAGTTTCATGGCGACCCGGGATGAAGCTCACTCGACCCGGGGCCGGGCCAACGCTCTGCGGCTCGCCATGAGCGGCCAGATGGGTGAGTCGGGAATGTACAGTGAAGGTCTTTACGAGATTCTGGACCTGTGTCTGTCCTGCAAAGCCTGCAAGTCGGAATGTCCCAGCAACGTGGACATGGCAAAACTGAAAGGCGATTTCCTGCAGGCCTACCACGACCGAAACGGACTGACGATCCTCGACCGCATGACCGCCGGGACGCCCGAAATGGCAAGAAGACTCTCCGGTGCGATGGCTCCCCTGGTAAACGCGGTGCAGCACAGCGCGCCGTTCCGGGCGATCCTGGAACGCGTCGCCGGCGTGGATCGAAGACGCCGGCTGCCGGCATACGCCGGACGATCTCTGTCCGCGTGGTTTGCCGGACGGGAAAAACCGGCCGACGGGAGCGGCGGAAAGGTGGTCGTGTTCGCAGACACTTTCACCAACTATTTTGAACCCGAAATAGGTCGATCAGCCATCGAAATTCTGGAGGCATGCGGATTCGAAGTGGAGTTGTTCGATACCGGGTGCTGCCAACGACCGAGAATATCGAAAGGCTTCCTCCGGGACGCAAAGAAGAAAGGTACGGATACCCTTCGGGGACTGGACCGGCACATTTCCGCCGGCACACCGGTAGTCGTTCTCGAGCCTAGCTGCGCATCCGCGCTGACAGACGATCTTCCCGATCTGGTGGAGGACGATGCCCTCTCCTCGCGGGCAAAATCCGGCATTCGGCTGCTGGATCAGTTTCTCGCCGAAGAAATCAAGAGGAAGAATCTTTCTGTGCGATTCGAGTCGGCCTCATCGAAGTTCCTGGTCCATGGCCACTGCCATCAGAAAGCGCTGTACCGGACAGCGTCGATGAAACAGCTCCTCGAACTCGTCCCCGGCGCGGAAGTGGAAGAAGCCGATTCAAGCTGTTGCGGTATGGCCGGCTCATTCGGATACGAGAAGACCCATTACGAAATATCGAAGACATGCGGCGAGCGCAGGCTCTTCCCGGCAGTACGCGAATGCGGAGACGAGACGGAATGTATAGCCTGCGGATTCAGTTGCCGGCACCAAATCGCGGACTTTACAGGGAAGAAACCCGTACACTGGGTCCAAGCTGTCCGGGTCGTTGAATCGACACGTTCTCAATGATGGGGCGCCCCCCCCCGATCCGGATGGCCGGCAACCGCCCTGCGGCACTGGAGGAGAACAATGCGGGATCGCGAAATTCTTTAATAAATTTGCAAGGATTTTCTGTGCGTGCCGAAATATCACCCGTTTTTGAACAAAATGGCGGAATTTGGCTCTAACTGAAATAGGCGACCCCGCTGTTCTTGCCTTGCCTACGGCACGTTCCTCTGTACAGTTTCAACTCAGGACATGCCGTGCATGTTCACCAAGGAGTTCACCGGCCCCTGGGCCGAAAAATTTATTTTTACTCAATCGGAACGAACACGATATTCATTCTAAAATGATCGGTACTACTCATGGTTAATTTTATTTCCAAAAAGAAAAAGATAACGGTACTTCCCGTATATCCCCAGTTCCCGACAACCTTCTGGAGCTACAAGCACGCCATCGAGTTCGTGGGAAAAAAGGCCATCATGCCGCCCACGGGACTTGCAACGGTTGCGGCAATGCTTCCGCCGGAATATTTCAATGTGTTGCCGATCTGTGATCTTAACATTGAACCGCTGGACGAAAACGCACTGCAGGAAGCGGACATCGTATTCACCTCGACGATGATTGTTCAGGAGAAGTCGCACAACGAAGTCATCGCGGCAGCACACGCTCTCGGCAAGAAAGTGATCGGGGGAGGTCCTTTCCCGACTTCCTATCCCGAGCGCAACAGCGAGTTGGATTACTCCGTGATGGGTGAGGCGGAAATTACTTTGCCCGCGTTTGTGAGTGATCTGCTCCAGGGAAAGGCGAAAAAAGTATATACGGAACATGACGTGATCAACGGCGGCGGTCATCAGGCTGTTGACCTGCTGAGCAATAACAAGACCTCGGTGGAGAAAACTCCGGTTCCGCTGTGGCACTTGCTGGATCTGCAGAAGTATTACTCCATCCCAGTTCAGTATTCCAGGGGATGCCCGTTCCGCTGCGATTTTTGCGACATCACCGCCCTCTACGGCCGGCTCTCGAGAACGAAATCCGCCGCTCAAGTGACCCGCGAACTGGACGCACTTCTCGCTGAAGATTATCGGGGGCCCGTGTTCATCGTGGACGACAATTTCATCGGAAATAAAACCAAGGTGAGAAAAGACCTGCTGCCCGCGCTGGTGGAATGGCAGCAGGAACACGACTACCCCTTTTCGTTCAACACCGAGGCCAGCATGAATCTGGCCTGGGAGGCCAATCGGGAGATCCTGGACGGGATGGTAGAAGCGGGATTCCACGAGGTGTTCCTCGGGATCGAGTCTCCCGACGAGGAAGTGCTCGAAAGAATGGCCAAGGACCAAAATACTAAAGTGCCTCCTCTGGATGCCGTCAAGCGGATCCAGGAAGGAGGCCTGACGGTAACCGGCGGATTCATTATCGGAAGCGACGGTGAAAAGCCGAAAGTCTTCGAGCAGATGTTTGACTTTATTCAAGACGCCGGAATTCCGGTGCCGATGCCCGGCCTTCTGGCGGCCTTGAAAAACACCGACCTTTATGTCCGCCTGAAGGAAGAAGGGCGGCTGCGAGAGGGATCGATGGGCGACAACACCCACCACCTGCGTTTCAATTTTGAGCCCGAGTTGGATGAGGACTTCCTCATCAACGGTTATGTCAACATGTTGGACGAGCTGTTCACTCCCGAAAATTACTACGAGCGATGCCGGACATTGCACAAACGAAAAGGCCCGGTGAAGGTGAAGCGTCAGATCCGGATTGACGAACTCATGGCACTGGTAAAGTCCGCCAGGCGGCAGTTGTTTGCGAAAGGCGGCGTGGAGTACGCGAAATATATCGGCGAAGCAGTCCTGCACGATCCACGGAAGATTCCCGCCGCCGTGGCCGACGCAATCAAGTTCTATCATTTTCGAAAGCTAACGGATGAAACCGTGAAAGCTCACGAATACTCGACCCATGCGGATTCTCTGTTCGAGAGATTCCGCAATTTCGTATCTGATATTACTTCAAATTATTCGGATCGAATCCACGAAGGCATCGAGCTGACGGAAGAAAAAGCGGGCGAAATCATCACCCATGCCCGCGAAAAATGCGAACAGATCCACGAAGACTATCGTCACGATGCCGAACGGGCCCTCGACGCGCTCAAGGAACGCATTTCCAGCGAAATAGAACTGCTGAAGCAACAGCACCCAGCGGTCGCTTCGCCGTCTTGATGGGAGTCATTTTTGCCCGGCCTTAGCCCGCATTTCTCACACTTTTTCGTCGCGAGAGCGTGGAGGTTGCGGCGTATTACAGACTTAACGCGATGTGCCGGGCGCAGACGTGTAGACACACTTCAAGATCGGCACATCGCGTTAATTCTGTAATACGCCGTGACATCCGGGCTCGTAGTAGAAAAAGTGTGAGACATGCGGGTTAGTACTCCGTGCACAAAAGATGCACGGGCAGTTCGTCTTCCTCTATTTCCGGAAACCTGCCGATCGGATCAAAAAAGAAGTTATCGTTCTCGTCATCATTCACTTTCGAAACTTCTCCAACCACGCTGGTACCCGTTCCCGGTTCGGCCCAGAAGGCGTGATACAGATATGGCGGCAATGTAACGGACTCGCCCTGGGTCAGAACCATCTCTTCCCCTGCTTTCAAATCGCGAGCCACCCCATCACAGGATACCCGGACCGGACTGTCGGCAAGTCCGTCGTCATCCGAGCGATGGTGGCAGGAAATCACCAGGTTCCCACCGGCCCGCACGATGATATCTTCGGTCTTCAACTTGTGATAATGCATCGGCGTAACCTGGCTTTCGCCGACGATCAGGTACTTTTCACAATACGTTTTCTCGTTGTAGAGCGCGTCGGTATTGTGACCGTTGCGGACTGTAAATAAAGTCAGGCCCAACTCGCTGAATCTTCCCTCGCCAAAGTCGCTCAGGTCCCACCCCAACTTGCAGGTCCGGATTTCATCCGCCTCGGCGCCCTTGCTCTCCCACTCTTGAGCCGGCCAGTATGCGAACGGCGGGAGGCGTATGTTATTTACTCTCAACAACTCCTTGGCGTCTTCAATGAGGGCGTTTACTTCCGATCTCTTCATCAAATTTCTCCCGGTTCAGTCAAAGTCTGCGGAAGGGTATTGGCAGGACGAACCTTTTGTCTACAATTTGCATAGATCCCTGCTGACTGACAATGATTACTCCGACACTACACTATTTGACCGACATATTCTTCGAGCCCGGCATCGTGGGTCAAACACGCGCGATCTGCGGGCACCTGGAAATCCACCGGCCTCTCATTGTTACCGATTCGGGGATCCTGGAACTGGGATTGACGCAGCACCTGGAACTGGGATCCGCTCCGGTTTTTTCAAATGTCCGACCGAATCCCACCGCGGAGGACGTGGAAGCGGGCCTGGCCGCGTACCGAGAGCACGCCTGCGATGGTGTCGTTGGATTCGGCGGCGGATCTCCCATCGACTGTGCAAAAGCAATTTCTCTCCTCGCAACGCACTCCGATCCTCTGGAATCGTATGCAATGATTCATGGTGGAGCCGCTCGCATTACCGCCAACAAACCACCGGTTGTTGCCATTCCAACCACCGCCGGGACGGGCAGCGAAGTCGGGCGGGCAGCCCTGATCTCCTTCGGTTCGGGAAAAAAGCTGGCCATCATCGGGAAATCCATCATTCCGGATGCGGCCGTGTGTGATCCCGAATTGACCTTGAATCTCCCGCCTTTCCTCACCGCCGCGACCGGCATGGATGCTCTGTCACATTGCGTTGAAACTTTTTGCAGCCCTCGCTTCAATCCGGTCGCCGATGCGATCGCAATGGATGGGCTGCGCCGTGCGTGGAAGTCTCTTCCCCGGGTCATGGACGATCCCGGCAACATGGGCCTTCGAAGTGCAATGATGATGGCATCCACGGAAGGAGCCCTGGCATTTCAGAAAGGTTTGGGATTGATCCACAGCCTCAGTCACCCCCTCGGCTCGCTTCCGGACAAACCCCTGCACCATGGAACCCTCAACGCTATTTTCCTTCCCCACGTCGTTCGATTCAACGGTCCCACCTGCCGGGAAAAGCTCCAATCAATGGCCGAATCAATGGATGTCAAACCGGACCCGGATTCGGTCGCCGATGCATTCCAATCGCTCATCGGATCACTCGGGCTCCCCCTGCGCCTGCGGGACATCGGTGTAAGTGAAACCGACCTCCAATTCATTCCTGGAGCGGCCCTACGCGACCATTCCACCCCGTCAAATCCACGCCCTTTCACGGAATCAGACTGCAGCGAAATCCTCCGCCAGGCATGGTAGTCCCGGGCCCGTGTCCAGAACCCCGGCACGTAGCACGGCGCCTCCGGCCCGTGTCCCAGAACCCCGGCACGTGGCACGGCGCCTCCGGCCCGTGTCCCGGAACCCCGGCACGCGTCGGTGCAGAATAGCACTGGAGTAAAGAGAATGAATTGAGCCGGCTCTTATCGTGAGCTTCTGCTTCTCTTCCTTACCTCCGGCACGGGCTCCGTGCTCGGGTTCCGCTACACGGGTCACATACCCGTGCTACGGTACGGGGCGCCTAAGCCGCATTCGATACTTGCCATTCTTCTTGGATTCCCATTACCTCGTTCGCTTCACACCAATCATCGGAGACATCATGCCTAAAGTAGTTATCGTTGGAGCCGGAAGTCTTGTTTTTTCCACGCGACTGACCGCGGACATTCTTTCCTACGACACCACCAGAAACGCGGAATTCGCGCTGGTTGATATCGATGAAGAACGGCTGGCCTATGCATCGCGAATCATCGAAAGAATCTTCAAAGAAGGCGGATACGACAAGGCGACCTACACCGCCACCACGGACCGGCGTGCGGTGCTGCCGGGTGCGGACTACGTGATCACCAGCCTGCTGGTGGGCGGTTACGAGGCCATCGAAAAAGAGATCGATATCTCGATGAAATACGGCGTGGACCAGTGCATCGGCGACACCCTCAACGCCGGCGGCATCATGCGGTGCCTCCGCACTCTTCCGCATCAGGCCGGCATCGCGAAAGACATGATGGAACTCTGTCCGGATGCTCATCTGATCAATTACACCAATCCGATGTCCATGCTGTGCTGGGGCATGTATCGGGAAGCCCCGGGGATCAAGTTGGTCGGTCTTTGTCATTCCGTACAGGGCACGACGCAACAGTGGGCAAGTCGCTTGGGGCTCGACCTCCGGGACATCCAATGGAAGTGCGCGGGCATCAATCACCAGGCCTGGATCTACCACTTCGAAAAGGACGGTGAAGATCTGCTGCCGCGGGTCCGCGAGGTTGCCGTGCGCCCGGATGTGTGGCTTGGCGACACCGTTCGCATGGAATACGTGAAGCACCTGGGCTACCCTGTCACCGAATCGAGCGGGCACTGCTCCGAGTACTCCCCGTGGTGGCGGAAGCGTCCCGAGTTAATCGAGCAGTATTGCCCGCCTCACCACGACTGGAACGGGAAAAGCGGTTTCATCAAGGAGCTCTATGTGCGTCCCGACTGGCAGGACCAGATGGAGAGAATGGCGAACTGGGAAGAGCCGGTGGATTTGAAACGCAGCATCGAGTACGGATCGCAGATCATCAATGCCTGCGAAGGCGGCGATCCGGTGATTATTCACGGCAATGTCGAAAACACGGGACTGATTGACAATCTACCGGACGAGAGTTGTGTCGAAGTACCGGTCTACGTGGATCGTAACGGACTCCAACCGATGAAAGTGGGGAAACTTCCCATGCACCTGGCTGCAATCAACCGGACCCAGATCTCCGTCCAGGAGTTGGCCGTTGAAGCCGCCATCACCGCGGATCCGGAGCTCGTCTTCCAGGCGCTTGCCATGGATCCCCTCACTGCCGCCGTACTGACGCTGGATGAGATTCGAAAAATGACGAACGAACTTCTCGAAGCCCATCGTTTCTGTCTCCCGGCCTTCGAGGGGAAAACCTTGTCGCCAAAACCGTATCTCGTAGGCTCCACCGCGGAGAATGTAGAGCAACATGTGGATGAAACTGAAAAGAGGGCGCCGGTTTCCTAGTGCATTATATACTTTGAAGGCCCGTTCATGATCGATTCGTTCTCTGAATACCTGAGTATTGGTATGACACAACAATGGAGACGGCGGTCCCCGCCGTACTGAGAATGAATGGATCATGAATAGTTTCGTATCGGAGCGGCCGCTTGCGCCAGAGGTGCCATTCAGGTCCCTGGTGTCTGACGGGCGATTTCTCTCGCCGGCGCGGCGTTGCGCTTGGTTTGCCTTCTGTTCCTTCATCTTGGCGGCATCCGGACCGGTGCCGCTGGCCGCCGTGTATGAAGTGTCCGAGCATCGCTGGCCTGGCTGGCGGGGTGACGGGTCAGGCACAAGCCGGATGCACCAAGCGCCGCTGCATTGGAATGCGGAGGGCGGGACCGCGTGGAGAACACGAATTCCAGGCGAGGGCGTTTCGTCCCCCGTTGTCTGGGATGAACGGGTCTTTCTGACCGCCGCAGTTGAACGGGGATCCGTACGCCTCGTCGTCTGTATCGATGCGAAAAGCGGAAAAACACGATGGCAAAAACAGCTTGCCGCAAAAGCCACGCCGACGTACCCGAGAACGGGACACGCCGCCCCCACCCCGGTAACCGACGGCAAATTTCTTTTCTCCTTCTTCGATTCCCCCGGACTCGTGGCCCTCAATCTGGATGGAATCGTGCAATGGCAGGTCGAACTCGGACCCTTCGAGAACCCGTACAACATGGCGGGTTCGCCCGTACTCGCAGGCCCGCTGGTTGTTGTCAGTTGCGATCACCAGGCATCCAGCTTTATCGCCGGGTTCGATCGCAAAACCGGAAAGGAACGCTGGCGCACAACCCGGGACGGCGGCCTCCACTATTCTACCCCTCTGTACCTCGTTCATGACGAACTCCCTCAACTGGTGGTCAATGCACAAAAAGTCTTTGGCTACAACGCCGCCACCGGCGCGCCCCTCTGGTGGTGCGACGGGATGAAGAACGCGACGACGCCCAGCGCCGTGTACGATGAGGGCAGGGCCTACCTCACGAGCGGAAGAAACGGTCCCTCCAAGGTGATTCAACTCGGTGGCACGGGGGACATTTCGGCCAGCCACGTTTCATTTCATCTTCCGGCGGGCGGACCCTATATCGCCTCGCCGCTGGTAGTGCGGGGACTCTTTATCATTCCGGGGGACGATGGCCGGTTGATGATCGTGGGTCCCGACGGTGCGATCCTTCACCGGCAAAGGATCCGCTCGAGATTCACGTCGTCGCCGATCGTTGCGGCGAACCAGATGTACTGGGTCGACGAGCGGGGCGTAACCTATGTCTTCGATCTCTCGAATCTGTCGGTCGACAAGCCGGTCCTGCCCGAACTCTCGGTCAATCCCCTGCCGCCTGAACCGTGCTACGCTTCGCCCGCGGCAGCCGGAGGGCGCCTGTACATCCGCACCGCCAAACACCTGCATTGTATCGTGGGAGGCGATATTGAAATAACAGCCGCGAAGCACCCCGATCTGCCCGATGAATTTGAAGCGCTCAGGGAGTTCTACCTCGCCCAGCCGGCCGGCGAGTTTGATGACACGATGCTCCGGCTGGATATTCTCGAAAAGGTTGCGTCTATGGATCACCCGGATGTTGCCGCATTGCTTGCCTACATGATTCACAACGACGGCCACTGGGACGTATGCGAGGCAGCGCTGAGAGAACTGGGACTCCACGGCGAATCCGCCGTCCCCGAACTGTGTGGCATGTTCGACAAGGGTCCGGCCTTCTTCAAAACCGTCGCCGCGGAACACTTGAGGGACACACGATCCTCGGAGGCGGTTCCGGCCTTGCTGAAAGGATCCGCCGATGACGATCTCCAGGTCCGCATCACCTGCATAAGCGCCCTCGGCGCCACCGGTGCCGCCAATCCGGATGTCGTATCCGAGATCACCGATGCATTGGTCACGCTTGTGGGGGATGAAGAACCTCTGGTGCGAAAGGCTGCCGCCGACGGCCTGTCAAGAATGGCGGAACACCTGGATGTGAACGATGAAAGAGTCGTCGCTGCCCTCAACCAACTCGCAAGCGACGAGAACCAGCTCACTGCGAGATCCGCGAGGTTGGCATTGAAAAGGATCTCCACAAAGCACCCGGACTAACCCGAACGGTTGTCAGTCCAGCCCGGAAGTCTTCGCAAAGTACTCCACCGTCTCCGCCGGTACCGGCGAAATATCGACAGGTATGTTTCCATTTCGAAGGGAATGGGTCGCGGCGCACCCGGCCGCGACACTGGCGCGCGCCTCCAGAGGAGAAGTCGTAATCGGCCCATCTTCGCGCACGTGACGAATGAACTCATCGATAATTCTCGGATCGGCGCCGCCATGCCCGCCCTCCGCCTCGGGAATTACAAAGCTTTGATTCCCTTCCGGGACGTAGTGGCCGCGACGGTTCCACAATCGAACCGTGGATTCTCCCGGAACGTCCCCGAGATTCTCAATGCGGCCTTCGGTGCCGATGATCGTGTAATTGCGCCATCCATCCGGTGTGTAGTGGCACTGTTCGTAAGAACAAAGCACTCCATTGTCCAATTCCATCAGCATCATGCTCAGGTCTTCAACATCGATGACCGGATTGAGCCCCGTCTGCTCATGCGGTGGCCAGTGATCGAAGCTCCAATCGGCATCACCGTACTCCTCCGGCGAGTGACGGTCCTGCACCTTGTTATAGACCGTGAGATTCCCCATTGCGGTGGTGCGGCGTGTTGCTCCGTCGCAGAGCCAGTGCAGTATATCAATGTCGTGACATGCCTTCTGCAGCAACAGGCTGGTCGACTTGTCGCGCTCGGCATGCCAGTCCTTGAAGTAGGCGTCACCGCCGTAGCAGCAAAAATGCCGGCACCAACCCGATCTAACGTCCCCGATGGCCCCCTCGAGAACGAGATCCTTCATTTTTCGAATCGTCTCGAGATGCCTCATATTGTGGCCGACCACGACTTTCCGGCCGGTGTTTCGAGCCGTCTCCAGGATTCGATCGCAGCCCTCGATCGTGATCGCCATAGGTTTTTCGAGGTAAACATGTTTGCCGGCCTCGAGAGCCGCCGTTGCGTGTTCCTCGTGCAGAAAATCGGAGCTGAGAATGATCACGGCATCCAGTTCCGGCAAATCCAGCATCTCCCGGTAGTCCGCTGTGAAACTCACCTCCGCCCCAATCTTCTTTTCGAAGTCAGTTCTGTGCAACTCACGCGGATCGGCAACTGCCGTCACGTACACATCGTTCTCCGGCTGGTGCGCCAATGCCGCCATATATCTTCGGCGGCCCAATCCAATCACGCCAATTCTCAATTCCATGGCACCCATCATCAACCAACAATCGCGCATGAGCAAGCCGTTCCGTAGCACGGGTATGTGACCCGTGTAGCAGAGCCAAAGCACAGAACCCCCGTCTTCCGTAGCACGGCGGCTCCGCCCCGTGTAGCGGAGCCAAAGCACAGAACCCCCGTCTTCCGTGGCACGGGTATGTGACCCGTGTAGCGGAGACTAAAGCACAGAACCCCCGTCTTCCGTGGCACGGCGGCTCCGCCCCGTGTCGGTCCAAGAGAAGGAGAAAGTGAAGCCCACCGAAGGAGCTAACGCTCCCCGGGCTCTATTCTTTCTCACATCCGGTCCGGACACGGGGCAGAGCCG
>Ga0315336_1003199_pt1 | contig 22503 bp, 15 predicted proteins | sample ASW5metaG_FD_204512 | JGI IMG/M metagenome (GOLD analysis project Ga0315336, IMG submission 204512) | Ammonia-oxidizing marine archaeal communities from Monterey Bay, California, United States - ASW #5 | ecosystem: Environmental > Aquatic > Marine > Intertidal zone | place: USA: California... | reverse complement strand
ACCTGCTTTCATAATCTCCGACGCATGTTCGGCGCCGACACATAAGGCCGTACCATGATCACCGAGGGTGACTGCTCGGATTGCCGCAATCATGGCGCCGATCGCCGAGGAACAGATTCCCGCGTGGGAACTGACCTCCACCGGATGATTCATCTGGCTGCATTCTCGCAATCGATGATGCAAGATCGACGCGAATCCAGGCGCTGCAAGTGGTGCGTAAGTGGTGCCGGCGGCGAGATAGCTCACGTCGCTCGCCTGACTGTCCTTGGTTAGGCAAGTTATCGCGGCTCGCGAACCCAACTGATAAACATCGTGTGTTTGTTGTTGTTGGTCGTCCTGTGCGTAATGGCGATGAACGATTCCGTTCATCGATAAGACCTTGTCCTTGATCTCATCCTCGCCATCGAGCAAACCGATGTACTGCTGGATATCATCGTTCCCTACCGATTGACCTGGCAGATACGAAGCAATCTGGTTGATGTAGCAAGGCATAACGGTCAAACATGCACAGGTGTGGGTGGTCGATCCAGAAGCATATCGTAGACGACTTCATCGAAGACGATGTGATAGTACAGGTACTGGCTCGGGTTAGAGAAGAACGCGCTGCTATTGTAGTGACCCCGGTTGCTGACCTCCTGCATGAAGAAATCCAGGTCGATCAGGGCTTGCGTGTTCTCGGCGTAGATGTGTTTCATACACCACAGCATGATCGAGTCGGATTCAAAAGAGTTCAACGCCTTGATCGTGGTTTTCAGATCGCCGAAGATGGTGATAACGGTGACGATCAACAGGACCAGGTTGGTTGCGCCGAGTAGTTGGAACGAATGCTTGCGATTTTGCTCCAGCACCGCCTTGCTGTATTGCCGGTGATCTCCAGGTGTGATCGTTCGAATGTACTGGAGATTGTCCAAGAACACTTGCTTGTCGAAGCGATCGACCAGTTCATACGAGAGCAGGTCGTGCCCAATCGTCATGTTGTTGCGAACAATGCTCTTGGTGTCCTCGACGCCGAATACCCCATCGATGCCGTTCAGTTTGTTGCCGGTGCTGTGAGCGAGTGCATCGCGACGGGTGAGCATGTGACGATAGAGGATCGGTTCGATTTGCACGTGCCGCATGAACAACTCGGCCGCGTCGTGACGAGCCAAATACTTCGTGCCGAACGCCATGCAACTGTCGATCAAATATCCCTCAAATCCCAGAGGTTTCCGACGTAGGACAAACTTGATGGGAAAACTGATGAAGCGAAGAAAGAAGTAGAAGACAAGCAGCAAAGGACGCAACAGAATATAATCCCACTGCGTCTTCTCTTTCGCGAACACATCGTTGATGTAGTCCGTGATGTAGGGGAATCGCTCCATTTCCTACTCGCTACGATTGGGGATGAAGTCTCTTGGATATTATCCGGTCGTCATGTGAAGCCCATTGCCTCAAGACAAAGGGAGTTTCGCGGAATCTCCGGTGATTCGCAAACCCAAATGGGCTTCGAATGGGATCATGATTATTACATATGGGAATCGTTCTTGGTCACTTGACCCGAACTTGTCAGTGTCGTCTTGCGAACGCATTTCTATTTCCTGCAGTTTTTGGTCGGGTTCCAAATCTACACACAAACCGCCAAGAAACGCTCAGTGTTCGGAAGGCCATCGTACACGAAGGCAAAGCAAGTTGGTTGCGAAGTCAGCTCCGTTGGCGGCCTTCACATCCCAACGTTGTTCCGCGGACAATGCGTCCACGATGGGTCACTTCGACCAAGCTGATGCACGCTCCGCCAGCTTGGTTTTTGTCGCGGGGACACTGGGAGAATCGTGCGACATCAAGCGAAGGTTCTGTGCTCCCAGTTCCTGATCCACGACACACAGTCAGGCGTCGCTATGGAGATAGTATCACGACAAAGTTGTCAGAACATTGAAGGGCACACGCGGGTGGGAACATGGCCATAAACGCTTGCGCGTTGCCGCCGCGCCACTCGGAGTGATTCGATCCGAATCCTCGGACAGCGAACGTTGATGGAGTTTCCGCGCACGAGATGCTTGTTGGCCTCATTTACCGATGCAGATGATTTCGCGCAGGGTTCGCGCGTAGAGCCGGCCGTTCGCGAAGCTGAGCGACGCCCACGTTCCGGTGACGCCGGCGGGACCGAGATCGTTGACGGCCGTCAAAGCGTTCCCGTCGAGTTTCTCGCACGACGTATCGATGACACAGACAGTCCCCGTGACCAGCGGAACGAACAAATGACGGCCAACCAAGGTCGGACTGGCTGCCGAAAGGTGTCCCCACCCGATTCCGTCGTGACCCTTGTTCCCGACCGCGAAGCCTCGAGCGTTGACGGGGTGGTTCTTCATGCCGCGTCCCCAAAGCAGTTGGTCACCGTCCGGGTTCGCTCGAATCTGAGCCGGCATTTCCAGCACCTCCGTCTTGCCGGTAACGACGTGAACTCGAACGAGGTACGGATTCCGATGCGTGCGGAAGTAGTGGTGATCGCCGACCAGAATGTTGGAATGGTACGTGCACGGAAGCTTGGCACCGAAGTTCGTGGGCGCATCGGAACGGTGCGACCAGTCGTCTTTTGAAGGATCGAAGGTCCACAGATCGTGGGCTGTCGACAGCGACTGATAACGCAGCGGTTTGCCGGTCTCCGTGTCCAATACGAAGTGCTCTCGGGACGTGAATCCGACGACGAATCGTTCGTCCCAATGCAAATTGTAGGAAGGCGACGAGAAGTTCTTGACCGTCGTCGACCACAGAGGTTCTCCCGCGTGGCCGGATGCGAGGTTCAGCAGAGAGAATCCGTATGGCTTCTCAAGAGGGCGGTGAAAACCGCCGCGGGCATAAATCAGCGCCGGTTCCCCGTTGCGGCGTTTTCCAAACGTCGCGGTACAGTGGATGGAAACTCCCAGGGGTTCCCGCCAGCGAATCTCACCCGTCAATTTGTCAATGCCGTGGACGTAGCACCAGACTCGCTTTTGTGTATCGAGGTCTTGAGGCACTACGATCTTGTTCTTTGTTCGTCCGTCCGGCTTCCATTTCTGAATCTTTGATCCGAGTTGCTTGTCGAGTACTTCGACGTAGAGCAACGTGTCGCTTGTCGCCAGTGGTTCGAACTGGCGGTTGTTGTGTTTGTATCGCGGCGTGAACGCGCGCGACCAGACGCGGTTTCCCTCCAGGTCGAAACAGCCCATCGAACCGCAACGGTTGAAGAACCAGACGTGGTTTCCGTCGCAAATCGGTCCGAAAACGGTGCCGTCGGAGAACCCGCCGTTGAGAGAGATGGGCGCGGAACCCGGCAACTCAACTTTCCAAAGGATCTTGCCGTCGTGCGCATTCAGACAATAACCGACGACGTCCGTCACGCGGTCCTTGTCATCCTCTGCGTTCAGGGGCTCGTGGATCGTCGTGAACGCGAGGTCTCCCCACACGGTCACGTTGCTTTGTCCGCATTCGGGCAAGGGCGTTCGCCAGAGGACGTTTTCGTTACGGACAACGCTCCATTCGGTCGGCGCTGAGCCTTTGACCTTCCAATTTCCGTTTGGACCCGCGGGTTGTCCCCACGTGCTGCCGGTCGGTTTGGCAATCTCTGTTGCCTGCACGGAATACGCAGCGACGGACAGTGCGGCAGACAGGAAGACAAGCAACGTCGTCGGCGTCTTCGGTATGGTCATTTGCTTGGGGCCGAATGAGATGAAATGGACACAGTCAGGGTGAAAATCGATGAGTGCTGTGCGGGGCGTACGGCTGCGGGAGCACTGGGGGCTGGGTTGAGTATCCGGCGAACCGTCGGCGAATACAACCAGGCTTTTCATTTCAGCGTTCCCAGCCTGATCAGCCTTTCAGACACCGGTGTTGAGTTATGCGGACGATCAGCCCGATCGTGCTCCATGTTTGTCCAGGCCTTTCCGCCGCTTAAGCACCAGAGTCATCCTCGTTCGGCTGACAGCGAAGTGACGGTTCAATTCGGCTCCTGATGTAACCTCACCGAAAGCGCTACGTCGCGCAAAACGAGGACATTGGAACCACGGTGACGAGCGCAGAGGACACCCACTGTTCTCAACCATAATTCCGGAACAGCACCGGCGTCCGAGTTGGCACGTCCAAAACTCTCGGCAACAATGAAGCACGTCGAGTCCCTGCGAACCACGGACTGAGCGTCACTTGGGGGGCGGTTGAGTATCTTTACACTCAGGAACGGCCTGGTTCTTCTTCCTCCGTTTTTGCAGAGTTGGCCTTTCAGCATCGACCTTTGCAAGAAACTTCAGCAGCAGTTGTTCCCGTTGAGCTGCCCTTTTCGACACGGACGTCCGCCAAAGTCTTTGATGCGGCTGGGACTGACCTGACGTTGTGGAGTGATCGTGACTGGATTCTTTCCGTCGGAGTCCAATGGACCATCGGCATGAGATCGTCCTGTCGAATGGCGGAGACATCTCTTATCGGAGGATGGAAAACCAACCCATCCAAAGAGTGTTTCACGTTTCATTCCCAGGAACGCTCAGAAGCGAAGCAAAGCTGCCACCGTCGACTTCACCTGGAAGTTGCTATTTACCATCTGCAAATCGCGTAGAACGTCGGCAGCAAATCATAATCAGCCACAGGGAGTCGACACCATGATCCGTGCTCAACCCCCGGCCCCGAACGATGAATGGAACACGGATACGGCCCTCTAACAGAGACTGCTTCGCTCCGGATCATGGAAAGTTGGTTGGTTTGCGATAGCCCGTCTCTGCATCCGACCGTTGTCAGCAAGGGGGCATGTCCCTTGGGGACTGTGAACGATCTCTTTCGCCGCGGGCTTGGTCCAATCGATCGCGATTTGCCTCCGGGAACGCGGTCCGGAACAACCGCCCGGCTTCTTCACGAGTCAGATTGTCGCCCACGCGAAATTCGATTGCGTTTCGGCTTTCTGGTTTCGGCTGGAGTTCTGTATGTCGAGGCACTTGCCAGGCCACGATCCAGCACCTCGTTGACCGGTTGCCCGGTGTGGTTGAGGCGCATTTCATCTATCGATGATCACGAAAAACCCAGATGCGACACATGACATAATTCAACAGAAATCCGGCTGCAATTCCCGCGACCGCACCCCACACCAGATGTCTTGCGAAGAAGGGGCTGACGTGTGCCAGGCCGACACTCACACCCAGATTCACAACAGCGCCGGTGAGACAACTGGCGCAAAATCGCAAATACTGTTTACCGATGGCGAGATTCTTGACGCCAGACGTCTTCGCATAAGAAAACGTGAAGTATCGATTCAAAAAGAAGTTCCAAGTCATCGCAATCCAAATCGCCAGCGCCCGGGCGGATGTAATGGGCCATGCCATCAACAAAACCGCGAACACAGACAGATCGATCGCCATCCCCGACAGCCCGACGGCTGCGAATTGTGAGGCGTAGGCCAGGTTGCCGAATCGGTGTTCGTAGAGTCGTTTCAGATGGACGAGATACCGGATTTGTTCTTTGAGATTGAGCTTACTCGTACCGTACAAGCGATCGCTGAAATGAATGGGAATTTCTTCAACGTTGCGGCAATTGCACTTGATCATCAATTCCAAGCCGATTTTGTACCCGACCGGATCGAGCTGTGTGGCCGAGTGGAACGTGGTTCGGCGTAATGCGAAGAAGCCGGCCATGGGATCATTCGTCTTTGTGAGCGGCCGAGCTAGCCAGGTTGCAACCTTTGAGTTCAACCAGCGAATGAACCCCCATTCTTCATCGGTGGATGCTCCCGAAACGTAGCGGCTCCCAATGACGAATTCCACATCGGAATCGTCGAGTGGTCGAATCAGTTCGGGAAGCTTTTCCGGCGGATGGGAAAGATCTGCGTCCATGCACACCAGCACTCGGCCTTGCGCCAGGTTCATGCCGCGAATGACGGCGGTCGATAGCTCCCGTTCTTCTTTGCGCACACACAGCCGGACGGGAACTGCAGATTTCAGTGCGCGGCAGACTTCCACTGTTTCATCGGGACTGTTGTCGTCGACGATGATGATTTCTCCGGACAGATCGGCTTCGGTCAAAACCCCGTCAATGCGCTGGACCAAGACAGAGAGATTCTCAGCTTCGCAGTAAGTTGGCACGATGATGGAAACATCGCATGCCGACCGTGATTCCATTTCGTATTCAAGTGCATCCCGATGTGGCGCATGAGCCGACCGGCAATGTTCCGCACGATTAGCGTCGGATTTGTTCTGTTCAAAAACTTGAAATGTATCGGTCATAGTCCCAAATCGCGATGTGTTGCGTTTCGAAGTTTGATCTGCATTGAGGAACGCGAATCCGTCCTTGGGTCCTGGTTCCGCACGGATCAGAACCCGCCGAGGCGTTTTGTACGCATCCTTAGTGAGTTCCGGTTTGAGCTACCGTTTCCAGAGAATATTCCGGCAAGGGGGGCGGATTGTGGTCCAATTGGAATACATCGATACGATGACAATGCATGTCCCGGGTGACGGAAAACCCGAATCTGGAAAAGAAACGGAAATAGTCGTCCGGCGAGCTGGTGGGGACACAGGTTGCCAGCCGGAGACGATTGGCTTGTAGAATTCGTGCGGTGTAGTCCAACGGGTCGTCGTCCACTCGTTCACCGTTGACGTATCTCACACCCAGCATGCGGCCCTCTTCGCGGATGCCGGAAACGAGCCCGATCAACTGCGGTGGGGGCTGTGCAGAAAGATCGCTATAGAACAGAAATGGAAGCACTTCGATGTCTGAGTCGAACAGAACAAGGTCATCCTCTCGTAGTCCGGCGAGAATGGCGGGAGTGGCGGTTCGCCACGCGTCGCGGAGCGGTTCGTTGAAGAACTTAAAGAGCGAAACGGCCGTCAACAGCGTCAATGCGCCGCAGACCACGGGACGCCAATGGTGACGCATCAACGTCATTCCAAAACCAGCCAGCAGCAGAAACGCGGGCAAACCGACCGTGGCGTAACGAATGGTGTAGATGGGTGTCACGGTGATCGCCAGCAAAAACGGCAGCAGGATCGGTATGAGCACACAGGAAGACAGCAACACGGCGCTAAACCGGCCATTGAACGCCGTCTTTTTCGAGATCGAATCGTTGATCAGGGCTTGCGACGTTCCCCAAGCCGCGAACAGCCATACAAGACTCACTGCAGCCAAGCTGGCTCCAGCCAACACGAGGGGAGGCGCCGACCGCCAAACAAGTGTCCTACCAAATCCAAAGGCCAACGGCGTGGCAAGAAACTGCATATTCCAGGAATCGGCCATGCGGATGGCGTTACCCGTCGTGCCAATCTGGTCGAGAAACGCGGGCAGCCAGAACGATGTCAGCGCGGCAGCGAACGCGACCATGATCAACCAACGGCCGATGCGCCGATCCGATTTCGACAGGACCAACAGTGAGATTCCCTGGCTCACTGGAATTACTAAAGCGTAATAGTGTGTGAGGCAACAAAGGCTCAACGTACCCACATACAGACACGCGAGACGTGAGTTTCTGTTTTCGATCCACAAGACGAACACGAGTGTGTTCAGAACGGCCAGCAACTGACACAACGCATAGGCACGGGCTTCTGTGGACAATTCCAACGCAAACGGAGAGAACGCCAGCAATGTGGCAGCGATCATCCCGGCCTGCGGACTCAGCAGGCGGCGGCCCAGTGTTGCCAGTAAAGGAATCGTCAGCGTTCCGCACAACACCGAAAACCACCGAAATGCAGTTTCCGAGGGAGTCATGAACGCGGAGGTCCCTTTGAGCGCGATCCAATACAAAGGCGGATTGCCGTTGTCTTTTGCTCGGCCGGAGAGTAAATCCCATGTCGTGGCTTGTGCGAGATTTGCACTGACGGATTCGTCATACCAAAAGCTGTGGACGTTGATTCCGCCGAGCCGCAAAGCCAGTCCGGCGAACGTGACCAACAGCAAGCAGGCCCACCAGTTCCGATCCTTGCTGAAGAATCCGAGCTTCGAGACACACTCCAGCCTCGAAGATGAACGGAATGACATGCGAGACCTTATAGATTTGATAGGCGTCCGGCCCCAGGGAACCCGGGGGCCAGGGAGATCCCTCAGTTGGCAACTCCCATGCCACGGCACGAGTGAAACGGAAGTGCAAAAGATCTACACGCTTATCGGAGCGTCTACGAAACTGAACAGCGTAGTGCCGGGTTGCCGCCTTGTTGTCGAAAAACCACCAGTGCGTTGCCCGGATGCAACACAGAACGGCCCACGTTGTCGAGTTCATTCGGCGGCTGATCCACCCACGCGTGGTGCCGTGTAGGATGCATTCCGCTGAACGGCAACACGGAGCGAAGTGAGCCACGGGCGGGCACATGCGCGATTTTCCACAACAGTCCCAAAACTTGTTGCCGTTGGGCGACGCAATCTGACACATGAGCCGTTCGAGCGTTTCCCGTGGTCGCTTGCTGGGGCTTGTGGTCGACTGCTGCCGGTCCCCTGGTCGCTCAAGTTTGCGTGTGCGTCCGGTATATGGAACACGACAGAAAACGCCTTAAACACCGCGTGTAAGGGCGTTTGTGATGTTTCGGGTTGCGCCGGGTGTGCGCGTGTCGTCAGTCGGCCAATCTGGCGATCAGCGGCGATATTCTCACGCCTGCTGAATCGGCAGTACACCCAGGCGCAAACCATCCGCGAGTCTGGCCAAGAGTCCGGTGCGGTTCGAAGCGTCGGTGGTATTCCTCGTCAGCAGACCAGCCGGCTTGGATCTCCGCGCACGCTTTGCGGATATCGTCTTGCGTCGGTTCATAGCCTCGGTGCATGCTGTCAGCCCTCCATGACAGGTCAGGGCGCATACTACCAAAAAACGGCTTGCCAGATTGGCCTGTACGGGCCTCGGACGAGGTGACGCGATATATGGGTGAGGCAGGAATCCGAGATCTCAGAATAAAAATTTCGAATTCCCTGAAAGACTCTCTGCGGCGGTCGGTAGTTGTCCGTGTTGAGACAAACCACCAACCACAACCATTGGCGGAGAAACGACATGACACGCTACGCCACAATCCTGGCCCTGGTTTTGACCGCTGCACTGAATGCTGACGAGACGTTTGCAGTCACACCAGACGAACAGGCGGACATGTACGACTTTGGTGGGTTCGTGTTGCGAGAATTGAATCCGCGGATGGCGCGCGTTCCAGGTGTGAATGCTGGAGATGGACTCTACGACGCTGGTGCCGAGTTAGACGATATCCTGGACAACATCGTGGACAATGGCGATTGCTTCGACGAGATCATCTATGCTGACGATCTCAACGAATTGATCGCAATTATTGCTTTCGAAGACCTCGGGCCAGAAGCTGCTTACGAACTGCTGCTGGAGTTAAAAGCGGGGTCTGGCCCTCTGGAACAGGAACTCAAACACAAAATTGGAGCCTCGCCCTGAGCGGAGCGGATTCATCTGCTGGGACAGCGGTCTGGCATGTTCGGCGTCCAGATCGAAGACGCCGGTGGCGATTCGGATTGACCGTCAAACACGCACATCAACGAAAAGAGGCGACCAGTCTGATCAACTGGCCGCCTCACAGGAACGACAATCGGGCCACAAGCCCTATGCAAGAACGCCAGTCAAGGCGGTGAAATGATCAGGTCTCAGGACGGCCACATCGGCACGCACATAGGCGATGATCCAGCGTAGCAATTGGCTGGTCGCGTTGATGTCACTCGAGCCATCGTTGGCAATGCCGTCGGATGTCACGCGAATCTGCACACCGTTGGTTCGCATGCCGAGAACACATTGTGCGAAGTCGCCGACGATCATGCTCGACTCGTTCGACGATCCGCCGTCAGTTGCCGGCAGCTCGGTTGTTGAAAACCGTTGCAGGTCGCGTACCCACTGAGTCGGTTGCAAAAATTGGCCCGTTGTGTCGGCCAGGCCATCGTACGTTGCGAAGTCTCGCGGGTGTGCGATCCAGGCCAGGCCGGAAATATCGCCTGCCGGGACAGTTGATGATCAACGCGCCACTGGTGATAATCACGCGAGTTGTGTTGGCGATCTGCGTGCATCAACCGGCAGCCTGGCAAACGTGGTTGAGCGGTTATCATGATCGAGTTGTCGGGAATACTTGATCATCATCGAGACGATTGACTATCACCTGAGAGGATTGTGCCATGAGTTCGGCAGCGGATACGCTTGAGTCGGTCGACATCGTTCGGCTGCTGGGCGAGTTGATCACGGCCAATGGGCTCGGACCGGGCGATCGTTTGCCGCCGATTCGCGAGTTGGCCGTCCAGTTCGGTGTGAAACCAGGGGCCGTTCGAGATGCGTTACTGACCGTCCAGGCCAAGGGGTTGCTCAAGGTGGTCCCTCGAGTGGGCGCGATCGTGGAGCCCGAGGGAGATTCTCAGGATCCCGGGGCTCTCCCGGCGCGCTCATTTGATGAGATCGTCGGAGATTCAGATCGGAATCTTTTCCACATTCTGGAAACCCGCGAGGCGCTGGAATTGACGATGGTCGCACGCGCGGCTCAGCGGAGAGAGCTCTCGGAGTTGTATCGGCTTCGGCGGATTATCACCGACATGGCTGACATTCCATTGGAAGTCGAATCTCCCGAGTACGCGAAATTGGACGTTGAGTTTCACCTGGAGATTGGACGGCTATCCGGTAACTCCGTGATGACCTCGTTGCTCAGGAGTCTTCTGCACGAAGTTCGGCCTCATCTGGATCGCATTCGCTGGTTCGAAAATCGACGTGCGGTGGCGAACGAATCGCATTCACGGATCTACTCGGCCCTGGTCGCGGGTGATGCCGAACGGGCACAGAGTGAAATACGAGACCATATTCGGGTGGCCTACAACAGCCTGCTTGATGAGATGCGACATCCTCCAGCGATCAATGGCGCTCGAACCGAAGGGAACATCTCGTGATTCGGAAGTCGGTAGCCTGCGCTGCGTTCGTAACAACAATGATCCTCTGCGCAATCACTGATGCCCAGGATGTTGCTGCCGGCGAGAGTGCAAACACGTCCGCCAGCGCCAAGGATGCCGAGTTCTTTCAAAAGCAGATCGAGCCGATCCTCAAACATCGTTGTTATCAGTGTCACAGCCACGATTCCGGTAAGGCGAAAGGGGGCTTGGTCCTCGATTCCCGGCACGGGTGGCAAAAGGGAGGGAGCGAAGGGCCAGCGATCGTTCCTGGCAAGCCGGGGAAAAGTCTACTCATGCAGGCCGTTCGCTACGAGAGTTACGAGATGCCGCCGAAAAAGAAGCTACCGGCAGGCGAAATTTCCCTGTTGGAAAAATGGATCACGATGGGGGCTCCTGATCCTCGCGAGTCCAAGGCAGGGAAAATTGATCCGGCAAAACTCTGGGCCTTGCAGCCGATCATGAAACCGGCGACTCCAAGCGTGCAGGACCAGAAGTGGCCCAGCGATGAGCTCGATGGGTTCATCCTGGCAAGACTTGAGAAGGCCGGCCTACGTCCGGCCAGCAATGCGGATCGCTACACGTTACTGCGCCGTCTCACGTTGGATCTTACGGGCCTGCCACCAACGCCGGAAGAAATCGCAGCCTTTATTGGCGACCAGTCCGATCGCGCCTATGAAAACGTTGTTGATCGACTCTTGAAGTCTCCTGCATTCGGAGATCACTGGGCCCGTCACTGGTTCGATCTCGCCTGCTACGCGGATCTGGCCGACGTCCAGGGGAATGTATTGATCCGTGATGCGTGGCGATATCGTGACTATGTCATCAACGCGTTCAATTCCGACAAGCCGCTGGATCGATTTATCCGCGAGCAGATCGCGGGGGACCTGCTGCCCTTTGCATCCGTGGAGCAGCAGCGCGAACAGATCATCGCGACGGGATACCTGGCAATTGGACCGTGGACGCTGCAGAACTACATCAAAGGGCAACTCGCAGCGGATGTTGTTGATCATCAGATCGACCGCATTGGTCGCACGTTTCTCGCGCAGACGATTTCTTGCGCTCGCTGTCACGATCACAAATTCGACCCTGTTCCCACCGCAGACTACTACGCGTTGGCGGGCATTTTTCACAGCACACGCACCACAAGCTACGACGGACCTGGCGTCTGGAGTCAGATCACTCACGTGACGCTTCCCAAACGACCGAGGGCTGATGTTGAGTATGAGCGTCTGGCCCGGAAGATTGGTAAGCAACAACAAGAACTCCGAGACGAACGTGCGGGGCTGCAACGAGGTGAAGAGGAACTCAGGTTTATTAAAAAGGCCGGCAGCCCTCAGGCAAATGCTCTGACCCTGATGTCAGCAATCAGCGCCAACGAGGATGGGCGTGCGTATCGGGCCACGTTCGCGGCAGGCCCTTCGGTCTGGGCTGGTGCCGGCCAGGCGACCGCGAACGGCGACGGCCTGATTCTGCAAATCTTGCGGAAAGATGGGACGGTCCTTGCCTGGCATGTCCATCGACCGGGCGCGTGGTCCGGGAAGGCGGACGCTCAGAAGCTCGAAACAGCGTCGTTCGTCTACACCGGAGACGGTACCGGTGACGTGACGCTGCACATGACCTCCAGCGATTACACCGGTCGGTTCGGCGGTGCGGTCGATGATTTGACGATCGAGGAGTCAGGCACGTCACGCGTCGTGTTCGCGGAAGATTTCGACACGTGCCAAGTTGGCAATATCAAAGGGAATCAGTCGGGTACCGGCTTGCGCGTCTATGCAAAATGTGAGATTCCGCGCTGGTCGGGTGCGGGGATAAACCATTCGCACGTGGTCGATATTGGCGAGCGAGACAAGCCGAATTATGCGCTGCAGATATACAGCGGCCCCGCCGTCGCTTCCCTCAATCCGCGCATCGAAGACATCAACCGCCAACTCGAAAGACTCACGAAACGCCTGGATTCCGCACGCCCGGATCGTGCGCAGGCGCTGGCCGTCACGGATATTGAGACGCCGCGTGACAGTCCGATCTATCGCGGCGGCGATTTCCAGTCCCTCGGTGACATTGTCCCGCGTGGGTTTGTGAACGCTGTTTCGGTTTCTCAGACGTACGACATCCCGTCGGAAACAAGCGGTCGTGTCCAACTTGCCGAATGGTTGACCGATCCGCAAAACCCACTGACTTCGCGTGTACTTGTGAATCGCATCTGGCACCACCTGTTCGGGAAGGGGCTTGTCCGCACCGTGGACTACTTCGGTGTTCACGGCGACATGCCGAGTCATCCGAAGTTACTCGATTTCCTGGCTGTCCGAATGCGTGAAGAGCATCGATGGTCTCTGAAGAAGACGGTACGCCAAATGGTGCTTTCGCGCACTTACCAGATGGCCTCGACCCATAACACCAGCGCAGCGACTGCCGATCCTGCCAACCGATTGCTGTGGCAGATGCCACGCCGGCGATTGACGGCCGAATCGATTCGCGACGCGATGTTGGCGACCAGTGGCCAGCTCGATCCCGGCCGTGGAGGGCCGTCGCTGGGACTGGAGTTAAAGGGCAACATTAACGGTCTTGGTGGCAACGTCAACCCGCCGACGTGGGCCGGTAAGATTCCGGATTACATCAGGAATCGGCGCTCCGTCTACCTGCCTCTGAAGCGTCAACGCCCGCTGGGGGAGCTGGAGGTTCTCAGCGTCTTCGATTTCCCGCACCCGAGTGACGTCACCGGTGCGCGAGCCAATACCACTGTGGCGACACAGGCGTTGTTCCTGCTGAACGCTCCGTTTGTAAAGCAGCAGGCGCGCAAGCTGGGCGAGCGTTTGACGAAAGAAGAACCCGACGACGAACGGGCTCGGATTAGTCGACTCTACATGTTGACGACAAGCCGACCTGCCACGTCGGATGAAATCCAAACCGCACTGACCTTCCTGGATCAAGCTGCCGAGGATTTGCAGGGGAACCGGCCCTCGGCGTGGACGCAATTGTGCCATGCAATCCTCGGCTCCAATGGCTTCCTGTTTCGTGAATGACGTAATCATGCAATACCCGCGTTTATCAACCATCCCGTCGCGGCGAGACGTTCTCCGTGCCACGAGTTGCGGGTTTGGTTCGCTCGCACTGAGTGCCATGCTTCAGCAGGCCGCTGCTGCAGCAGGACATCGCAAGAGCAGGAACGTGTCGCCTCTGGCCCTCAAGCCGCCGCACTTGCCTCCCCGGGCGAAACGCATCATCTTCCTGTTCATGTCGGGAGGCCCGTCGCAGATGGACCTCTATGATTACAAGCCACAGCTTGCGAAGGGCTCGGGTAGGGAATTGCCTTACAAGCTGCCGGAGACCGAAGCGACAGTCGGGCTCGAAAACACGAAACTGCTGGGGCCGATCTCAGGATTCGAGCACGCGGGGCACTGTGGTCTCTACATGAGTGGCCTGTTGCCCCATACCGCCCGGCACGCCGACGACCTGTGTGTTCTGCGGGCGGTGCAGGCCGACAGCCCCAATCATCCGGTTGCGATCCGGCAACTTCACACCGGCAACCTCTTCGATGTGGTTCCCTCCATGGGATCATGGTTGTCGTACGGTTTGGGCACGGAGAACCAGCAGTTGCCAAGTTACATCACCATTTTGCCCAAGGAAGGCGAGCGCAACTTCAGCAGCGCGTTCCTGCCGGCCATTCACCAGGGGACCGCGATTCAACATGTCGGTTCCTCAGCCAAAAAGGCGCCGATTCGCCACCTGACTGATGCCTCGATTCCCCAGGGTGTGCAGCGCCGCCGTATCGACCTGATTCAGAAGATGAATCGGCAGCAACTGAAGCGGCTGGAATCGGACCAGCAGATGGAAGGTGTCATTGAATCGTTCGAACTCGCCTTCCGAATGCAGACGGAAACGCCCCGACTGGTCGACTTCGCCGAAGAGTCGAAAGAGACGCTGGCTCTGTACGGTGTCGGCGAAAAGCAGACCGACCAGTTCGGTCGCCAGTGTTTACTCGCGCGCCGCTTTTCCGAAGCCGGTGTGCGGTTCGTACAGGTGTCACTCGGCGGCTGGGATCATCACAACAAGATTGCCACAGGATTGCCTGATCGGTGTGCAGTCTCCGACAAACCGGTGGCCGGCCTGCTCAGCGATCTGAAATCCCGCGGACTGCTCGAAGACACTCTGGTCTTGTGGGGCGGCGAGTTCGGACGCACTCCGCACGCCCAGAACGGCGACGGCCGCGAGCACAATCATCACGGCTTCACCATGTGGATGGCCGGAGGCGGTGTGAAGGGTGGCATCACCCACGGCGTGACCGACGACTTCGGCTACTACGGCGTTGAAGGACAGGTCCACATCAACGACCTGCACGCCACGATGTTGCATCTGATGGGCCTCGATCACGAACGACTGACGTTCGAGCACCGCGGCCGCCCGTTCCGATTGACGGACGTGGCGGGGAACGTGGTGAAGGAGATCATCGCATGAACTGGTCAGCCTTGGCGCGGACCGGGTTGGCCCTTGCGGCGATCTCGCTCATGGCGGTGGGTGAGGCCTCGGCCCAACTCTACAACGTTGATGCGGATCTTGGGGAGGCGAATAACCTCTACATGAAGCACCCAGAAATCGTTCACCGTTTGAAGGCCGGCCTCGAGAAAATCAAGACCGATGAGAATTACAATCCGACCGCGCTGGAGCAACCGAAGAGTAATTGGTGATCAAGCAACGGAATGCGTTATTTGCGAAGACGAAAAATCCACAGTCAAATCGTCGGTGAATTGACAATGCCCAGAAGAAATACATGGTAGAATCGATCAACACCGAAGATAAGTTTTTTGCGATTACACCGGATTGAACAAGACGACGTCTCTGGACTCTCCCATGAACACACAACTCAATCGCCGTCGCTTCCTCCATGGGACTGGAACTTTCATCGCGCTGCCGGCCTTGGAATCGATCGGTTTCCGTCGCTTCGCTTCCGCGGCCTCCAAAGCCCCCGCGATTCCTCCCAAGCGGACCGTATTCCTCGGTTGTGGGTTCGGGATGACGAAGGAAACCTGGTTCCCGAACACCGCAGACACCGGCGCAGACTACAAGCTCCCTCAAGGACTCACACCCCTGGCACGACACAAAAAAGATTTCACGGTCGTGCAGGGTTGCTCGAACCAGTTCAGTAATGAAGCACACTGGGGCAGCACCTTTTGGCTGACGGGAGCAAATCGTTTCGCTGTTCCGGGACAGAGCATGTCCAACAGCATCTCTGCGGACCAGGTGGCGGCACAGCAGTTGGGAGCCGACACACGCTTTGCCTCGTTGCAGCTCAACAGCAGCGATGGCAGCGCCTCCGGTCACGGCCCAGGACTGTCACTGGCCTGGGACGGGCGTGGCAAGCCGGTCGCGGGAGTCGACAATCCGGTTCAGGTATTTCACAAGCTGTTCTCTGCCGACGACCAGCCCCTGGAACAACGCCAGGCGGCCATCGCTGAAAAACGCAGCGTGTTGGATGCCGTTCTTACCGAAGCCAGGCGGGTGCAGCGTGGTTTGACGAGCACGGACAAGGACAAGCTTGGTGAGTATTTCCAGGGGATACGCGATATCGAGACGCGGCTGGGCAAAGATGAGTCCTGGCTCGAAATCCCCAAGGCCAAGGCGCCCATCGACGAACCAGAACCGGGCTTAAAAGGACGCGAAGAAATCAAGGTGATGTACGATCTGATTGTCGCGGCCCTGCAGACGGACGGCACCCGGGTCATGACTTACCGTATGCCAGGCCTGGCGCTGCTTCGGAGTATGAATGTCACCCTGAGTGCTCACAACGTGAGCCACTATTCCCCGGGTGAACGCATGCAGGCGTCCCAGGCTCGCGACAAGGTTCATAGCGAACTGTTGGCCGGATTGATTGACAAGCTCAAGGCGACAAAAGAAGTAGACGGATCGAGCCTCTTCGATCATGTCGCGCTGGCCTTCGGCTCAAACATCAGCTCCATCCATTACCTCACCAATTGCCCAACGGTTCTCACCGGAGGTGGCGCGAGCCTGAAGCTTGGGCAGCACCTTGTTCTGCCGAAGGACACCCCACTTTGCAACGTCTGGCTGACGATGCTGCAGGGAATGGGACTCAATGCCGAACGCCATGGCGATAGCACCGGCGTCGTGAAGGATCTGCAGGGATGATGAGTTCTCACAAAGACGCCAGGGCACTCCGAGGCAAACAGGCGGGACGTACGCTTTGCATGCTTGCATTTTGGATTTGTGGCTTCGTGCAAGCCGCTCCACCGGAAGCAAGGCTACCGGACAAACACCGGGCGTTTCTCAAACAACACTGCCTGCGTTGTCACGACTCCGAGACACAGGAGGGGAAGGTCAACCTGCAGACTTTGGCCTTTCGCATCACGACACTCGAACAGGCGGAACTCTGGCAGAAGGTCCTCAATGCGCTGAACGCTGGCGAAATGCCACCTGAGGATGAGTTGCAACCGGCCAACGAACACAAAGCGGACTTTCTAGATGACCTCGCTCAAACCATGGTGGCGGCGCGCAAGAAACTCTCTGATTCAGGCGGCAAAATCACCTTGCGACGACTCAACCGGCGGGAGTACCAGAACACCATTGAACATTTAACTGGCGTCCGTGTCGATGTAGGCTCGCTGCCGACCGATAGTGGCTCTGGAACGTTCGATACCGTAGGAACGTCGCAGTTCATCTCGAGCGATCAGTTTGAGCAGTACCTGAAGCTCGGACGCCGGGCGATTGATGAGGCCTTTGAGCGGCAGGCGGCGCAGAAAGAAAAGCCGCGGGTCTTTCGCGTTGAGCCTGAAACCACGGTCAATGCCAAGAGCCGCGCGGTCATGGCGAAGATGGAGGAAGAATACAAACGCTATCTACTTTGGAAAGCTGAGGTGGATAAAGCGGCTCTCGCTCTCGAGAACCGTGAGGTCATGGACAAGCTGCGCCAAAAGTATCCCGGGCTGGAGGAGAGATCACGAGTTTGGCTCTATCGGAATGCGAATCTCTTGAAAGGGATGCCCTCAGCGAAAAAGTTCGGTTTTAAGGATGCGAACGCTGCTGACTTTTCCTATCGGGGTGGATACGGGCGGAAGTATGCCTACATGAAGCACTACGCCGAACTTCCCCATAGTGACCGAGGCACATACCTGAAGCTCGTCTGGGGAATCCAACGTATCGACGTCATGCCAAAATTAAAGAATCTTCCGTCCGGCACATACACCCTGAGGGTTCGCGCCGGAGTCGTGAAAGATTCTCCATCGTTCCGTCATTTCATTGAGATCGGACACCCACAGCGTGTCAACGGGGTACGAGCGGGGTTTGCAGGTTTCCCTATCAGCAGTCACCAGGTCACCGGGACCATTGAACACCCAAAAGTCATTGAAACGCGCGTGTCAGTCGGCCTTCAGACGCAACGGGAATTTGGCATCCAGGAGCGGCAGCCGACGGATGGAAAGAGCTTGCGTGATGCTTACACTCGAAGCAAACGTGGCAACGGATACGGCATCCATCCCGCAATCTGGATCGATTGGATTGAGCTGGAAGGGCCCCTTCCGGAGACCGGAAGGTCCTCTCCTCTGCGGGCGATTCTCGGCAGGTATTCTGGCAATACCGCTGTTTCCGATGCGGAACCCGCTCGGGCAGTCCTCACGGAGTTTGCCGAGGCCGCACTTCGCCGAGTGAAGCCCGACACAGCGTTCATCGACAAGCTCCTTGCGATCTTGGAGTCACGTCGAAAAGCAGGCGAGACCTTCGAGGTCGCCATCCGCACGCCACTCAGTATCATTCTCGCCTCGCCTGGGTTCCTCTATCTCAACGAACCCGGTAACGAAACCGAGCGACGTCAGCTCAATGACCGCGAACTCGCCGTACGTCTGGCCTACTTCCTCTGGAGTGCTCCGCCGGATCAGCAACTGCTGGATCTCGCGGAACGAAACCAGTTGCACCAACCGGATGTTCTTCGCGAGCAAGTGGACCGGCTGATCGTTGATTCACGTTCGGATGAATTTGTCTCCGGCTTTGTTCATCAATGGCTGGACATGGAGCGTCTCGACTTCTTTCAGTTTGACGTCACCCTGCATCGGGACTTCGATGAAAATACCCGCGCTGCTGCCCGGGAAGAAGTTTATCGATCGTTCGCTCATTTACTGCGCGATCCCAAGGCCGGCCGCCTCGGCAAGCTCCTCAAGAGCGACTACGTCTTCATCAATGGATTGCTTGCCACTTACTACGGGATTGACGGCGTCACAGGAGATGAATTCCGTAAGGTCACCCTGCCTGCCGGTTCCCCCCGTGGTGGGTTGCTCGGCACGGCCGCCATTCACGCCATGGGCAGTGACGGTGTCGAGAGCAGTCCCGTGGAACGAGGAGCCTGGATTTTGCGTCATCTGTTGAACGATCCGCCGCCTCCCGCTCCGCCCAACGTCCCGCAACTTTCGCGGCTGGCCGGCAAGGCGATCACCACCCGCGAACGGCTTCGCGCCCATCAAGAAGAAGCCCAATGCGCCAGTTGCCACCGCAAGATCGATCCCCTCGGCTTTGGCCTCGAGAATTTTGATGCCGCCGGTAAGTGGCGCACCACAGAAACCCACCGAATCAAAGTCAGGAGAAACTGGAGAAACGGTAAGTCTTGGGAGATCGACGCCTCCGGGGCCTTCCACAAAGGCCCGGCCTTCTCTAATTACTTTGAACTGCGCGACCGTGTTGCTGAGCGTGAGCCAGACTTCGCTCGCGGCTTCACCGAACACCTGATCGAGTACGCCTTAGGCCGCCCCTTCGGTTTTGTTGATGAAGATCTTGCGAAGGAAATCCTGACCGCCACCAAATCCAAAGAATATAGCGTTAGCGAGTTCGTTCAGGCCCTGGTCCAAAGCAAAGCGTTTCGGACGAAGTGACCCGCACGACATCAAAGGCGATTCGCGATACCGATGAAAAAGATCCTATTCGGGCCGCTCTGCGCTGTGTTCACGTGCTTTGGCACGTCTGCGGCGAATTTCACTGATACGCCGGCCTTCAAATCTTATCTGTTCAAGAAGGGGACCCTGGTCTACTCAGATAACTTTGATGGAAAGCTTGACCGGGAACGATGGCAACCCCGGACCAAAACTTGGGAAGTAAAGGGTGGCCAGTTGATCGGGAGGCCCGACTACAAGAATGCGCAGGAGGCTCAAAAAGCATTGGGACGCGATCATCACCTCGGCTTGGGGCCGGTGATTCGATTGAACAAGCTCCCCAAGAAGTTTGTTCTCCACATGCGTTTCAAGTTCGAGGGTAGCGCGTTTGCTCCGGCCCGGCCGAAATTTGACATCGGTCACCATGTCAATCCCCTGTTTTTCACTGACGGTGGCTATTCCCTCAAGTTGTCAGGCGGGAAACGCATTGGGGATACCGAATGCGGTTTCAAACTCAATCAATGGGTGGATGCGGTGATTGAGTTTCGGGAGGGCGAAGTTGTGATCGACTTCAATGGCCACCGTAAACAGATCAAGGATCCGCAGGTAACCCTGAAGTCGCGCAGTGAAATCACGTTCAAAGCCCTCGAAAGCCCCAAGAGCCGGTTGGTCTTTGATTATGTCCGGCTGTGGAAAGCTGATTGATCCCACACCTGCGAAGACGACCTGAGCGCGAGCACACGACGAATTCTTCTGGGAATACCTAATGAAACTGCAACTGTTCATGGCCGTTGTAACGATCGTGCTATGCAGTGTGCTGTCACCTTGCGCCGTCCTGGCAGAGACGGGCCGGCCGAACATCGTCTGGATTTCGCTGGAAGACATCGCGCCGATGATGGGCTGCTATGGTGACAAGTACGCACGGACCCCGGTGTTCGACCAGCTTGCAGCCCAAGGAATTCGCTATACCAAGGCCCATTCGATTGCCCCGGTGTGCTCCACTTCTCGGTCCAGCATCATCACCGGAATGTATCCGTCCTCACTGGGTACCCACCATCATCGAAGCAACGTTGGAAAGCCGCCCGCCTTCGTAAAGATGCTTCCAACCTTGATGCGGCAAGCGGGCTATTACACCAGCAACAATGCCAAGCAGGACTATAATATTGGCGGCGTTCGTTGGCACGAGAGTTCAAAAGCGGCGCACTGGCGAAAGCGGCCTGACAAGCAGCAGCCGTTCTTTGCGGTATTCAACTTCGGGGCCTGCCACTCGAGCATCACGAAGATCTCCGAAAATGTGATCGTCAAGCGGCGATTGAATCGACTCCTACCGGATGACTTTCATGATCCAGCCCAGGCGCCAATTCCGCCTTATCATCCGGACGTGCCTGAATTCCGGAAGGCCTGGTCGCGTTACTACGACGCGGTCACCCAGGTGGACTACCAGGCGGGTGACATCATTGCTCAGTTGAAGGCAGATGGGCTCTGGGAAAACACCATCGTCTTTCTCTGGGCCGACCACGGCGTGGGTATGCCGCGCGGCAAACACAACGCCTGGGAGCAGGGAACTCACGTGCCGCTCATCGTGCGATTTCCAGAAAAATACCAGCACCTGGCTCCGGCCGGACCCGGGTCGGCAGTCGACGGTCTGGTCACATTGATGGACCTCGGCCCTTCGGCATTGACCCTGGCAGGTCTGGAAAGGCCCAACTGGATGCACGGCCGTCCGCTGCTCTGCAAAACCGGTCGAGGCCCAATCAAATACCGCGAATACACTCTTGGTATGCGCGACCGATTGGACAGCCGTTATGAAATGGTCCGCAGCGTTCGCGATCAACGATATCGCTATCAACGCAATTATTACCCACATCTGCCCTTCAAGCCCCATGAAGATTTCGAGTTCAACGCGCCGATCCTGAAGAAGTGGGTCGAACTGGCCCGGCAAGGGAAACTGGTCGGACCGCAGGCGATGCTCAATCTGCGATTCAAACCGATCGAAGAACTCTACGATTCAATGATCGATCCGCACATGATGCACAATGTCATCCACGAGCCGGAATACTTTCACGTGGTACGCAGGATGCGTAGCCGTCTTCACACTGGGATGCTCGAAACACGCGACCTGGGAATCCTCGAGGAAACCGAAATCCTGCAACGCGCCGCGTCACACAATTCGCACTGGGAACTGGCGCAGTCCTTGAAAAACTATGAGCGGATCCTGGAAACCGCCGACCTGCAGGTTCAGGGAGAAGCTGCAATCCCTGAACTTCTTGCCCGCGTGACGGATTCCGATTCGGCGGTACGATTCTGGGCCGTGCTGGGGCTCGTCGCGCTGCAATCCGACGATGCCAAAGTCGTCTCCGCTTTCAAGGTGGCAACGCGGGACGAGTCGATCAGCGTTGGCATCACCGCGGCTGAGGGCCTGTTTAATCTCGGCCGCTATGAGGACGGGCTGCCTGTAATCATCGCCGCGCTGCAACATCCCATTCCTGCCGCGCGCGTTCGGGCTGCTTGCGTTCTCGATACCCAACCACCGAATGCAAACCCAAAACTCAAGCCGGCCATCGCAGTACTGGAAAATGCCGCTTCGGAACTCGACGCGAAAAAGATGCCCGGCATTCCTTACGGACTCAATGAGCCATTCAAACGGGCCATCAAAGCCATCACTGGCGAAGAAACCTACTACCGGTGGTAGAGCCAGTCGTCCGTTTGACGCACACAATATGGATGTCGAACGGGGATAATCTGGCGCCAACACCGGTTAGCACATGAGTGCTGGACGAACGCCCTGGCGAGTTGCGGTCCGGCGTGCTCA
>Ga0315336_1003198_pt1 | contig 22513 bp, 25 predicted proteins | sample ASW5metaG_FD_204512 | JGI IMG/M metagenome (GOLD analysis project Ga0315336, IMG submission 204512) | Ammonia-oxidizing marine archaeal communities from Monterey Bay, California, United States - ASW #5 | ecosystem: Environmental > Aquatic > Marine > Intertidal zone | place: USA: California... | reverse complement strand
GCCCGCCAGGAGGCCGCCAGGGGACACGAAGCGCCACACTCGCCGCAGCGGATGGAAGATCTCAGGCCGGAGCAGCCGCCTGCTTGTGCGCGGTATGCAGCACCTCGATCAGGCAGTCTTCCAGCTCGAACCGCTCATGCAACAGCTGGCCGAGCGTCTTGAGCTCGTCGGCCAAACCCGGGCTACCCAGGCAATCGCCCTTCTCGCAACGATCGTTGAAGCCCAGCGAGGCCTGGGTGATGGTTTCGATACGCGGATAGATCTGCTTGGCCAGTTCGATGGCGCGAGCATCACCGAAGGCTTCGGCCTCGGCGAGCAGTTGTTCGTAGATCTCGAAGTGGCCGGCAGAGACGTAGTCGACCAGATATTCGCAGAATCGCTGCAGGGCCTGGCGAGCGGCGGCATCGTCACGCTCGGTATGCAGCCCGTCGTATGCATTGATCAGCGCGTGGCGCTCGTTCAACCAACGGTCGATCAGCAGATGTACACCACCCCAGCGTTCCTGGGCATTCCGACAGCTCTCGAGCATGATGACCTCACTTCCCTAATCGATATTGCTTTACGCCATTCCGAGACGTTTTTGTCTTTCGGTATCGGCCTTTGGGTGAGTGACGGTGACAAGTGGCAAGAATCCGTCACCGCACGAGCAGACTATGCCGCGCTGCTCGATGCATCAAGCAAAATGCCGACGAATCTTGCGAGCGCAACGGCACCGGGTGGATGCCGCACGTCGAGAAGAAGACCGCACAAGCGTGACGGGAGTTCGCCAGGGGAAGGTAAAGATCGGCTCAGTCGCGGCGCAGCTGCCATACGCAGACGATGGCCATGCCGATGAAGCCCAGCAGGCTCCACTCGGGGATGCTCAGGCCGAGCATGGTCCAGCTCACCTCGGCGCACTCGGCGGTACCGTGCAGCACCAGCCGCGCGATCTCCTGGAACGGCAGCGCCTCCATCATGTATTCCAGGCTTGGCAGGCAGCTCGGCAGCTGATCGGCCGGCACGCTCTGCAACCAGATCTGGCGAATCGCCGTGGCCGCGCCGGCCACCACGAAGAGCAAGGCGAAACCGGAGTAGACACGTCTTCCTGTTTTCGCCGGCCCGTGAATCGCCGCCGCCAGACAGATCAAGCCGAAGCCGATGACGCAGATGCGCTGGACAATGCACAGTGGGCAAGGTGCAAGCCCCATCACATGCTCCATGTAGAGCGCGATGGCGATCAGCAGGGCGCTGCCCAGAAAAGCGAGAGCGAATAGGGAACGAGGGCTGGCCAGGCGCATGATGGCTCCACTAGCTGGAAAAGTTCGCTACGGTAGTGGAAACGTCGATAGGCTTACAAGCCGCGCGATAGCGTCAGGCCCGCCACATGGCGGACCTGACTAACCGATCACAAGGTGGCCGGGAGGTTGCGATCGAGCAGAACCACGCCCTGCTGGAACAGCCGGTTGCTGCTTTCGGTATCACCCAGCTGAGCCAGCAACCGCGCCAGCTCGGCACAGGTTTCCGGACGGTGATCGAAGCGCAGACTCGCCTCCAGGTAATCACGCGCCTTGCCCCACAGCTCGTTGCGCAGGCTGATCCGCCCCAGCGCCAGCAGCAGCACCGGGTTCTGCGGATGATCCTTGAGCCAGCCCTCGGCATGCGCGAGCTGGCGCGCCGGATCGCGACCCTGCACCCTTCCATAGCGCTCGACCAGGCGATCATCGAACTGGCGTTTGATCGCCGCGTAGAGCACCTCTTCGGCCTTCGCCTGGGCGCCGAGACGAGCGAGCCCGTCAGCATAGGCACGCACCACCAATGGCTCGCCGCGCAGCGCGCTGGGCACGGTCTGCCAGCGCTGGTTCAACGCTTCGAGACTGGTCTCGGCAGCCAGTTCGGAAGGCTGACCGGCGTGCTCCACCGCAGCAGTCCAGGCCAGCACTTCCAGCTCGTTCAGGCGTGCCGGCGGCAGCACGCGGTGCTTGCGCAGCTCCGGCAGCAACCGGCACAGCGCCGACCAGTCCTCCAGCTGCACGTAGAGTTGCTGGAGCAAGGTTAGAACGTAAGGGTGACGTGGGTGATCGTTCTGCAGCTCACCGAGCGATGCGCGCGCCTCGACATACTGGCCGCGGGCGATCTGCAGTTGCGCCTGCGTCAGGCCGATCGCCAGCGCCGCCTCGGGCTCGCGCTCGCGCGCCTTCTGCAACAGCTCGTCGCTCTGCGCATATTCACCCAGCTCGTTGGCCGCGCGCGCAGCGCCCAGGTAATGCACCAGCGGCTGCTGATCCTTTTCTGCCGCCAGCTGCAGGTGACCCAGCGCCGGTGCCCACTGGCCCTCGGCAAGCTCGCGCAACCCACGGCGAGAAGCCTTTTCCACCCGCCGGGCGCGATGCCGGCGCGACCAGGGGTTCACCAGCGCCCCCGAGACCTGCAGCAGCCCGAGCAACCAGTGCACCGCCATGGCCACCAGCCAGAGGCAGGCGACCAGGGCGAGGAATACCCAGAAGCTGGATTCGTAACGGAACTGGTCGTAGGTGATCAGCACGTAGCCGGCACTCTGACTGATCGCCCAGCCGAGAAAGCCCGCGATCGCCAGCAGAAGGATGAATACAAGGGCCAGACGTTTCATGTGCGCTGAGCCTCCTGCGCCTCATTCTCCGCCTCGGGCTGAGCCGGTGATGCCGGCGCTTGCGCCTCATCGCCGCGCTCACGCTTCTGCACGTAGCCCTGTAGCGCCTGCAATGCTGGCGCAAGATCAGGCAGGGTCACCTCCACCTCGCGCTGCGACAGCTCGTCGAGACGCTTGCGCAGGCCACTCGCCTGGCCGTTATCCTCGCTGAAGTGGTCCTTGAGCACCGAGCTGGCCTGCTCCAGCGACTGCCGATAGACCTCGGCATTGCCATTGAGCACCGCCCACTGGGCCTGCTCGATGGCCAGCGAAAGGGCGAGTCGCACCTGCCCCAGGGTCTGCCCGGCGAGCAGCGGCTTGACGTCGCCACTGGCATCGAACTCCACCCGCACATAGCGCGTCAGCTCGTTCAGCCAGCGTTGCCAACGACTGTCCTGCGCGCTTTCCGGCTGCGCCGCGCCATTGACGAATTCCGGTGCCAGCGCGCTGAGCTGAGCGGTCTGCCCGCGCAAGGCGCCGAGCTGCAGGAACAACCCGGTGCGATCGAGCTCCGGCAGACTGCGCAGGGCCTCGAGCCCCTCCAGCAGCTTCTGCCGCGTACTGTAGGCGCCGGGGTCGTCCTGCTTCTGCAGGATCAGGTCGGCTTCGTGCACCAGCATTTCGGCGCTTTTCACATCCTGCATGGCCGACAGCTGCAGCATCGCCATGCGCAGCAGATGTTCGGCTTCAGCCAGGCGCCACTCCTCGCGACTGGCACCGAGCACCTGCTCGACACGCCCGGAAAGGCGCTGTTGATCGCTCTGCAATGTCGCCAGCAAGCGCCGCCGCTCCTCCAGTTCGCTGGCCGAAGGCAGTTGCTCCAGACGACCGAGACGTGCCGCCAGTTCACGCTCACGCTCGGTCAGCTGGCGGGTCTTCTCATCGGCGCTCTGCAAGGCTTCGAGCTGACGATCCTCGTTGGCGCCGAGCTGCTGCAGCTGCCAGACGCCATAACCGCCAAGCGCCACACCGCCCAAACCGACCAGCAAGGCCAGCGCCGCAAGAGACTTCCCGCCACCGCTGGAAGCCGGCCTGGACGGGGAAGGCTTGGCGGGTTTGACGGGATCGACGGCGGGGGTCGGCTCACTGGCGGGGGGTTGCAGCGGGTCTTTCTTGGAGTCTGCTTCGCTCACGTTTCCATCCTTTGCTTCAGGAGGCGGTCACCGCGGTTTCCCGCAACGCCGCCAGCAAGGCCGCGACGCTTGCGCCGCGGCAATCCACAATTCGTTTGGCGCCCAACTGCCGAGCCATCTCCGCTACCCGCGGGCTGGGTACGAACAAGGGTAGCTCAAGCATTTCGGGCCAGGTATCGGCCGCCAGCTCACGCAGCGACAGCAAACCCTGCCCACTGCTGACCACCAGGCCGTTGAGCCGTTCCGAGCGGAGCGTGGCGGCGAGTGTTCCGGCGGGGTAATCGGGCAGGTAGCGCCGGTACAGTTCGAGGATATCCACCTGCACCCCGCGTGCGCGCAATGCCTCGGCGAGCAGCTCGCGGCCGCCCTCACCGCGCAGGATCAGCACCTTCGGATCGGGCCTTGCCAATGCCTCGCCGAGCCGCGGCAGCGCCAGCAGCGCCTCGCTGTCGTCGCCGCGCTCCGGCCAGCTGGCGTCCAGCCCGTAGTCGGCGAGTATTGCGCCGGTGGCGGCACCGACGCTGAACCAGGCCTGGGCGAACGGCGGCTGCGGCCAGTAGCGGTCGAGCAGCTCGAGGCCCAGCCGGGCCGCAGGCTTGCTGACCACGATGACCGCGCAGTAGCGATCCAGCTCGAGAATCGTCGCACGCTGCTCGGCAGTTTCCGGCAGCGGCTCGATCGCCAGCAGCGGCAGACTGGCACTGTGAATTCCGGCTTCAGCCAATGCTGCCGCAACCGCGCCGCACTCCTCGGCTGGCCGGGTCAGCAGCAGACGCCAGCCGGTCACGCGTGACCAGCCTCGCCGTAAACTGCCTGGAGAATCTGCTCCGCGCCCTGATCCAGCAGCGCTTCAGCTACCTGCACACCCAGCGCTTCGGCATCGGCGGCCGGCGCACGGCCCTCGGCGCGCAGCAGCACGGTGCCGTCCGGCTGGCCGACCAATCCGCGCAACCACAGCTGCTCGCCTTCGAGCACCGCGTAACAGGCGATCGGTACCTGGCAGCCGCCGTTCAAGCGCTTGTTCAAGGCGCGCTCGGCGACGACGCGAGTCGCGGTCGGCGCGTGGTTCAGGCATTCCAGCAGCGCGTGCAGTTCACTATCGGTGGTACGGCATTCGATGCCGACCGCGCCCTGGCCGCCGGCCGGCAGGCTCTCGTCGACGCCGATGCTGGAACGGATGCGCTCGCCGAAACCAAGGCGGATCAGCCCGGCAGCGGCAAGGATGATGGCGTCGTATTCGCCGGCATCGAGCTTGGCCAGACGGGTGTTGACGTTGCCGCGCAGGAACTGGATTTTCAGGTCCGGCCGGCGCGCCAGCAGCTGGGCCTGACGGCGCAGCGACGAGGTGCCGACCACACTGCCGGGCGGCAGCGCATCGAGGTCGTCGAAACGGTTGGAGACGAAGGCATCGCGCGGGTCTTCGCGCTCGCAGATGCAGTACAGACCCAGCCCTTCGGGAAACTCCATCGGCACGTCCTTCATGGAGTGCACGGCGATATCCGCCTCGTTCTCCATCAGCGCCGTTTCCAGCTCCTTGACGAACAGGCCCTTGCCGCCGATTTTCGCCAGCGGCGCGTCAAGCAGCTTGTCGCCGCGGCTGACCATCGGCACCAGGCTGACCTTCAGCCCCGGGTGCGACGCCTCCAGGCGCGCCTTGACGTATTCGGCCTGCCACAGGGCCAGGGCACTCTTGCGGGTAGCGATGCGAATTTCGCGAGACATGGGCAATTCCAGAACAGTGAATTGCCGGCGATGATAACAGGCCGGGCAACCAGCCTGGGTTGGCCGGAATCAAGTAAAGAGTGCTGTCACGCCACCGCGCCGGAGCTCGCCAGCTGCACGAACTGACGGCTCCCAGGCAGCGAACCGTGCTGGGTCAGAGGTTCTGCATCAGCTTGCGCACACCGGCCACATGGCGACGGCTCACCGTCAGCGCCTCGCCTTCGAGCCCCTTGAGGAACAACTGGAAATGCCCGAGCGGCGTGCGCTGCAGGCGCTCGATGCGATCACGGAACACCAGCGCGTTACGGTGGATACGCACGAAGCGCTCGCCGAACTCGTCTTCCAGGGACTTCAACGGCTCGTCCAGCAGTACCTCGCCACCAACGTGGCGCAGGGTGACGTACTTGTGGTCGGCGATGAAGTAGATCACGTGGTCCAGCGGAATCAGCTCGATGCCCTTGCGGGTACGCGCGCTGATGTGGGTGCGTGGTCCGGCACCGGAAACCGCCGCCGGCCGGGTCAGCGCGGCGAGCTGCACCCGGTTCGGCCGTTCCGCCTTCTTCAACGCCTCGGTGAGGTGTTCCGGGCGCACCGGCTTGACCAGATAGCCAACCGCGCTGACCTGGAAAGCCTCCAGCGCGAATTCATCATGGGCAGTACAAAAGATCACGGCAGGCGGCGCATCCGTCTCGCAAAGCCTGGCTGCAACCTGCAGGCCATCTAGCCCCGGCATGCGGATATCCAGCAGCACGACATCAGGGCGCAGTTCCTCGATCAGCGTCAGTGCTTCTTCGCCATTGCTGGCGGCGGGCTCGAGGACACGATAGCCGTCGAGGTCACCTACCAGTCGGCTGAGGCGCTCGCGGGCTAGAGGTTCGTCATCGACAATCAGGACATTCATATAGATCTGGCTTCCTGCGTTTGTCTCGCACATGGATAGCGTAGACATGTGTAATGGCGGCCTTCACGGCGCTCCACGCTGAGACTCGCTAGCGGACCGAAAAGTGCCGCTAATCGTGCGTCGATGTTCTGCAGACCCTGACGTGTCCCGCGTGAAGCCTGCGCTTGAGCGGTTTCGTCGAAGGGGTTGCTGACCACCAACTGAAACACGCCATCGACATAATCGGCGGTTACGCTCACCACACCTCCCTCGATACGGGGCTGGATGCCATACACCAGCGCATTCTCCAGCAAGGGTTGCAGCGTAAGCTGCGGAATCGGCAGATCGTCCGGTACGCCGTCGACCTGCCAGTCCATCTGTAGACGGTCGCCCAGGCGATACTGTTCGATCGACAGGTAGCGCCGCGACAACTCCAGCTCGTCGCGCCAGGCCACCAACGTGCCGGGCCGCGCCAGGCTCGCACGGAACAGGTCGGACAGATCCAGCACGGCCTGCTCGGCCTTGGCCGGATCGCTGGCCACCAGTGCGGCGATGCTGTTGAGGCTGTTGAACAGAAAATGCGGACGGATGCGCGCCTGCAGCGATTCGATCCGTGCCCGCAGTTCGGCCTGCTCCTGCCGGCGCCACTGACTCTGCAGATAGAAATAGCGTAGCAGCAGCCCGGACATGATCAGGCTGATCAGCGCGTGACGCAGGTAGAGGTTGACCTCGCCGTTGCGTGAAAGCGGGCCGCCGAGCTGGTAGATGTCCGCCACGGCGGTACAGGCCAGGGTCAGGCCGACCACCAGCGCGCAACAGGCGAGCCCGGCGAAGGCCGTGCGCAGACGCGCCAGCACGGGCCGCAGCAGACACATGGTGCCGGCCGAGAGCAGCACGATCCACTGCACGAACAACGAGGTCAGCGCCAGGCGCATCCAGTCGAAGCCCGGCTGCATCGGCTCGGCCAGTACCAGCACGAACACCAGCAGTTCGGCGAGCAGGACCAGGCCAAGCAAGGCATCGGGCTGGCACAGCTCGGGGACGAAGAAATCATCGGATACGGCAGTGGATTTCACGCGCTTCAGCCTGTGGTTTACCTGTCCGGCAGTTTCCTTGCACACCCGGACAACGGCAAGCCGGGCGCCGGTCAGCCAGGGGGAATAATGCGGAATTGCCAGCCAGCTCACCCTTCGCCAGCACCGCGCCGAGGTCCCCGACAGCAGCGCCATCCCTGTTATCATCGCCGCCTTTCCTCAGCCTTCGGATTTCAGCGAGCGCAAACATGAGCACCGACAAGACCAACCAGTCCTGGGGCGGCCGTTTCAGCGAGCCCGTCGACGCCTTCGTCGCCCGATTCACCGCCTCCGTCGAGTTCGACAAGCGCCTCTACCGCCACGACATCATGGGCTCCATCGCCCACGCCACCATGCTGGAAAAGGCCGGCGTGCTGAGCGCCGATGAGCGCGAGCAGATCATCACCAATCTGAAGGACATCCAGAGCGAGATCGAGGCCGGCACCTTCGACTGGCGCGTCGACCTGGAAGACGTGCACATGAACATCGAGGCGCGCCTGACCGACCGCATCGGCGTCACCGGCAAGAAGCTGCACACCGGACGCAGTCGCAACGACCAGGTCGCCACCGACATCCGCCTCTGGCTGCGCGACGAGATCGACCTGATCCTCGGCGAAATCACCCGCCTGCAGCAGGGCCTGCTGGGCCTGGCCGAAGCCGAGGCGGAGACCATCATGCCCGGCTTCACCCACCTGCAGACTGCCCAGCCGGTGACCTTCGGCCATCATCTCTTGGCCTGGTTCGAGATGCTCAGCCGCGACTACGAGCGCCTGGTCGACTGCCGCAAGCGCACCAACCGCATGCCACTGGGCTCGGCGGCGCTGGCCGGCACCACCTACCCGATCCAGCGCGAGATCACTTGCGAACTGCTGGGCTTCGAGGCGATTTCCGGCAACTCGCTGGACGGCGTCTCCGATCGCGACTTCGCCATCGAATTCTGCGCCGCCGCCTCGGTGGCGATGATGCACCTGTCGCGCTTTTCCGAAGAGCTGGTGCTCTGGACCAGCGCGCAGTTCCAGTTCATCGACCTGCCCGACCGCTTCTGCACCGGCAGCTCGATCATGCCGCAGAAGAAGAACCCGGACGTGCCCGAGCTGGTGCGCGGCAAGACCGGCCGCGTATTCGGCGCTCTGAGCGGCCTGCTGGTGCTGATGAAGGGCCAGCCGCTGGCGTACAACAAGGACAACCAGGAAGACAAGGAGCCGCTGTTCGACGCCGCCGACACCCTGCGCGACAGCCTGCGCGCCTTCGCCGACATGGTGCCGGCGATCCGTCCGAAGCGCGAGATCATGCGCGAGGCGGCGCTGCGCGGCTTCTCCACCGCCACCGACCTGGCCGACTACCTGGTGCGCAAGGGCCTGCCCTTCCGCGACTGCCACGAGATCGTCGGCCACGCGGTGAAATACGGCGTGGACAGCGGCAAGGACCTGGCCGAGATGAGCCTCGAGGAGCTGCGCCGCTTCAGCGACCAGATCAGCGATGACGTCTTCGCCGTGCTGATCCTGGAAGGCTCAGTGAACGCCCGCGACCATATCGGCGGCACCGCCCCGGCGCAGGTGCGCGCCGCCGTCGAGCGCGGCAAAGCGCTGCTCGCTTCGCGATGATCGTACCCGGCCGCCGTATCTCGGTGGTCGGCTGTTCGGGTGCCGGCAAGACCACGCTGTCGCGCCGGCTGGCGCATCGGCTCGGTTACCGCCATATCGAGCTGGATGCGCTGTATCACCAGCCCGGCTGGCAGCCGCTGCCGACCGCCGCCTTCCAGCAGGCCGTAGCCGAGGCCATCGAAGGCGACGGCTGGGTGGTCGAAGGCAACTATTCCGCCGTACGTCCGCAGATTCTCGAACAGGCCGACATGGTGATCTGGCTGGACCTGCCGCGCCCCAGCGTGATGCGTCAGGTGCTGTGGCGTACGCTGCGACGCCTGTTCGGGCGCCAGGTGCTGTGGAACGGCAACCGCGAGCGTTGGACCAATCTGTTCAGCCTCGAGCCCGAGCAGTCGATCCTGGCCTGGTCGTGGACGCGCCATGCCAAGTACCGCCAGCGCTATGGCGAGGAAATGCGCGACGCCCCTCCCCATCGCCATTACCTGCGCCTGGACTCGCGCCAGACCATCGACGACTTCCTGGCCCAGCTGCCAGCCCGATAACTCTCAGGAATGCCTGCCATGCCACTCAACATTCGTCCGGCGGTACGCGAAGACGCCACACTGATCCTGCGCTTCATCACCGATCTGGCCATCTACGAAAAGGCCGAGCACGAGGTGAAGACCGACGTCGCCGGCATCGAGAACAGTCTGTTCGCCGACGGCAGCACCGCCCACGGGTTGATCTGCGAACTGGACGGCGAGCCGATCGGCTATGCGGTGTATTTCTTCAACTACTCGACCTGGCTGGGCAGACACGGCCTGTATCTGGAAGATCTTTACGTCACACCACAACAGCGCGGCGTCGGTGCTGGCAAGGCGCTGCTGCGCCATCTGGCCAGACTGGCGGTGGCACGCGGTTGCGGGCGCTTCGAATGGTCGGTGCTGGACTGGAATCAGCCAGCCATCGACTTCTACGAATCCATCGGCGCCAGGCCACAGAACGAGTGGATCGGCTACCGCCTTACCGGCGATGCTTTGTCTGAGTTCGCAGCGGGTTGAGCGATCGTTCGAGCTCACCTGCGTCAGCCGCTGCGCTGCCGCCGCGCAAAGCGCGCCTGCCCTTTGCCAACGCCTGGTTCTTCCCGGCTGCCGCGCTCTACGCGGCGCTGATCCTGCCGTATTCGGTACTGGCGCTACTCGGTCTGCTTCCCGCGTTGCCCGGGCTCGCCACATCCATCGGCCACGCCCACGAGATGCTCTTCGGCTTCGCCTTGGCGGTGATCGCCGGCTACCTGCTCGGCCCGCAGCCAAGGCGCTTCACCCTGACTTTGCTCGGCTGCTGGGCAATGGCACGACTGAGCTTCCTGCTGTGGCCGGGTTCGTGGCTGGCACTGGCCAGCGCCGCGATCTTTGCCGCCGGCCTTGCCTGGAAAGTGCTGCCGCGCTTTCTCGGTGCCGCGAAGAAATGGCGCAACCAGAGCGTCGCACCCGTGGTCGCCGGGTTGAGTCTGCTCAGCGCCATCGCCAGCGGCGGCTTTGCAACTGGCTTCGACCACCTCATGCTGGAGGAGGCGCTGCTATTGCTCGCCGCCCTGATGTTCTTCATGGGCGGACGAATCATCGCGCCAGCCATTGCCGGTTACGCGCAGAGCCAGGGCTGGCGACTGGATGCGCGAGTGCAGCCGCATATCGAAGGCGCCGTGCTGATCCTGCTCGGCATCGCCCTGCTGCTGAATCTCCTGCCCTGGCCGCTCACCCGGCAACTGACCGGCGCCGTACTGGTCGCCGCCGCCCTACTCACGGCCCTCCGCCTGCTGCGCTGGCAACCCTGGCGCTGCGCGCGGCCGGAGCTGCTGACGCTGCTGCTCGGCTACACCTGGCTCGCCATTGGCCTGCTATTGCTTGGCCTGGGTACGCTGTTACCGGCGCTACCATTGAGCGCAACGCTGCACGCCTTGACCATCGGCGCGCTGGGCAGTCTGACCTTCACGGTCATGGCCCGCACGCGGCTGATCTACCGTTTCCGCGATCCCGCGGTGCAGCCCTGGATACAGGGAGTAACGTTGCTGATCAGCCTGGCGGCGCTGGCTCGCGTGCTGCCGGCCCTGCTGAGCCGGCCTCACCCGGCCTGGCTGCTGCTCGCCGCCAGCTGCTGGTCGCTGGCCTTTATGGCGCTGACCGTGCTGCTCTGGCGTTGTCGCGCTGCGCACGCGGACAGCCCTCGCAGCGACACTGACCGCTGAGTCACCACTCGGAACTCTCGCGCATTACGCTTGACCTACATGCAACCGACGGCGACTCCTCCCCTGTCCGTCGCCGCATTCGCCGAGGCCTGCATGACCGACCTGCGCACCCTGCTGCTGAACCAGAACACCCAGGGCGCCGAACTCTTCGACTCGCCCAAGGAGCGTCTGATCTTCTACCGCTCCGAAATCCATTTCGAATCCTCCCTGCTGGCCGAACGCACCAGCGCCTACCTGTCGTCGCAATCGTTCCTGATGATCGCCTTCGCCTCGTCGATGGCCAACAGCAACCCGGAATGGGGCGAGCTGTTCCGTCTGGTGGTTCCGGCGATCCTGGCCGTGCTGGGTCTGATCACCTCGTTGCACGCGATGCCCGGCATCAAGTCCAATTTCGATGTCATCGAACGCTGGCATCAGAAACAGTCGGAGCTGCTGCAGCTCGAAGGCCGCGTCGGCATGCTGCCGAACAACGAATCGGCACTGTTCGGCGAAGGCAGCAGCCCGGTCGGCGGACCTCGCTACAAGCGCACCTTGCTGTTCTCGCTGCGCACGCCGATCATCTTCTCGCTGGTCTGGAGCGCATTCGGCCTGCTCTGCCTGGCCCTGAGCCTGATGGACTGATGGACTGACGCACCGCGCGCCGCGGCATTGCTCCACGGGGCCGCAGGTGCTTAGCTGGATGCATCCGTATGGAGGAACCCATGTCCGATTCAGACCGCCCGCGCTATCGCGTCGATGCCGATCGCCAGGCCGCCCAGCGACGGGTACGCTACGTCGAAACCAACCGCCCGGATGACGGCAGCTGCACGATCTGCCAGCTGGACGAAGAAAATCCGGCCCCGCTCGACGAGATCCCTGCCATGGCGCAAGACACCCCCAGCAACGATGAAGATGAAGCGTTCGCCGAAGAGACCCTGATCCAGGCGATCGAGAACCAGCTTGAAGCCGGCGAGCCGGCGGCCACCCAGGCCACACTGAACAAGTTGACTCTGGTCGGCTACGAGCGCGAGGAATGCCTGCAGATGATGGCACTGGTTCTCGCCCATGAGATCCGCGCCATGCTTCGCGAAGACCGCCCCTTCGACGGTGCCGCCTATGAGGCCATGCTGCGCAAGCTGCCGGAACTGCCGGAAGCATCCGAATAGGATCTGGATCAAGGCAGGGCCGTCGACAGCATCTACACTCAGCGAACAGGGCATGAGCCCACCACCCGAGGAGCGAGCATGTCGTACACCCCTGAGTTGGTCGCCGAACTGGAAGTGCTGTGCCAGTTCAATCTGGAGAACCTGCAGGAAGGGCTGAAAGTGCATCACGATGCCAGCCCGTCCACCATCGCCGCTTTCGGCCGCCTCTATGCCAAGGGCCTGATCACCCAGGCCGACGGCGGCTACCTCACCAGCCTTGGCCGCGACGCGGCCGAACAGGCGCAAACGCTGCTTACCATCCTCTCGGAAACCGTCACGGCCTGACATCGCCATGCCATTGCGCTTCACCAGTCCAGGGCCCGGATGACGCCGGCCCTGGCCGTTGGTCGCCCACTGCAGGCAAACTTGCGCCGCGCCTCAAGCCGCAAACCGATTGGCCGATGAACAGGGGTCAGTCTCGCCTGCACGAACCGCAATGACCCGCACCCAGCACATCCACCCGATTCTCGAAGAAGGCATCGACCGCAAGGTGCTGAGCACGCTGCGAGCACGCTTCCTCGCAGTCAACGCCGCGCGCCTGGAGCGGGCCCTGCAGGCCATGTCGACGCGCCAGCAGCAGGTGCTCAAGCTGTTACCGCTGCTGTTTCACGTCAACCATCCGATCCTCCCCGGCTATATCTCGGCGACCACCCCTGCCGGACTCGCCCACTTCGTGCCGGACGCCGAACAGCTCGCCGAGGCGCAGCGCCTGAGCCGCTCGTTCGCCTACAAGCCGGCGCGCGGAAAACTGCCGCAGCCGATACTCGGCCTGTTCCTCATGGGCAGCCTCGGCACCGTGGCGCAGGACGAACACAGCGATCTGGACGTGTGGGTCTGCCACGATCCCGCCCTGGACGCCGGCCAGATCGAGGAACTGCGCCGCAAGTGCGAACTGCTGCAAGCCTGGGCGGCGAGCCAGGGCAGCGAAGCGCACTTCTTTCTGGTCGATCCACAGCGCTTCACCCAGGGCCAGCGCGAAGCCACGCTGACCTCCGATGACTGCGGTACCACCCAGCATTACCTGCTGCTCGACGAGTTCTACCGCACGGCGCTCTGGCTCGGCGGGCGCACGCCGCTGTGGTGGCTGGTACCGGACTACGAGGAGCACCGCTACGACGAGTATGTGGCGACGCTGCTGGCCAAGCGTTTCGTGCGCGCCGACGAAGTGCTCGACCTCGGCCACCTCGGCCAGGTGCCGCCCGGCGAGTTCGTCGGTGCCGGACTCTGGCAGCTCTACAAGGCCATAGCCTCGCCCTACAAATCGCTGTTCAAGCTGCTGCTGGTGGAGGTCTACGCCAGTCAGTATCCGCAGCTGCGCTGCCTGGCGCTGGACTTCAAACAGGCCATCTATCACGGACGGATCGAACTGAACGAGCTCGATCCGTATATCGCCGCCTACCTTGCCATCGAGCGCTACCTCGATGCGCGCGGCGACCACGAGCGCCTGGAGCTGGCGCGGCGCTGCCTGTACCTGAAGATCAATCGCCCGCTGAGCCGGCCGCCGGTGAACCGCAACAAGAGCTGGCAGCGCAGCCTGCTCGAGCGGCTGACCCATGACTGGCACTGGGACGAGCGACAGTTCGCACTGCTCGACAATCGTGCCCACTGGAAAGTACGCCAGGTCAGCCAGGAACGTCGCGTGCTGGTCAACGAACTGACCTACGGCTACCGCTTTCTCAACGACTTCACCCGACGATTGCAAGCCAGCAGCCCGCTCACCAGTCGCGACCTCGGCGTGCTGGGCCGTCGCCTGTACGCCGCGATCGAACGCAAGGCCGGCAAGGTGGAGGTGGTCAATCTCGGCATCTCGCCGGACATGGCCGAACACAGCCTGACCCTGGTACATGATTACGACGCCGCGGGCGACGTGCGCTGGTCGCTCTATCAGGGCCAGCTCACCGCGCCGGAACTGAGCAATTTCGCCCCATTGAAGCGCTCCCGCGAGCTGGTCGCACTGCTGGCCTGGTGTCACCGCAACGGCGTGGTGGATGTCAGCACCCATCTGTCCCTATTCCCTGGCGACAGCGGCCTGAGCGAAGCGGAACTGTTCGCCCTGTTCAACGACCTGCGCCGCGCACTGCCGATGCCCCTGTGCCCGGTGGGCGAAGAGGCGCTGCTGGCCGCGAGCAAACCCAGCCGGGTGCTGCTGCTGATCAACATCGGCCTGGACCCCACCCTGCAAACCCCGGCCGTAGCGGCCATCGGCGAGCAATCGATGCTGAACGCGGCACCGGAAAACCTGGTGTTGAGCGTGGATCAGGTCACGCTCAACAGCTGGAACGAGATGCTGGTGACGCGCTACGAAGGGCCTAAGGCGCTGCCTCTGTGCCTGCGCGATTATCTGGATGGCCTCGGACAGACCATGCAGGTACCGCAGCTGCAGGTCTTCTGCTTCGCCCGCAATCGCGGGCAGGCCATCGCGCGGCGGGTCGAGCAGATATTCGAGGGTGCCCAGCAAAGCCTCGCCAGCGCCGCTCACGGACGCTACCTGCTGCAGGTTCGCCAGCACTTCCACATGCTGCAGCGCGACGCAAACGCCCTGCACCTCACCAGCCTGAGCGATCGCGCCGCACTGCTCGAACACCTCGGCGAGGCACACCATGCCTACAGCCCGCTGCAGCTCGAGCGTGCCGCCTTAGACGGTGACGATCTGGCGCTGATCCTTGCGCAAGGTCGCCCGGGATGCCTGCAGGTGTTCTACCGCACGGCGGGGGAAATCGCCGAACTCAGCGTGCTCGATGAATGCAATGCGCTCTGGCGCCAGCAGCTGCCCTATCGCGACGAGCGCACCCTGTTGCGCCCGCTGATGCGCTTCCTCGAGTCGATGCTCTATCGGCGCAACGCTCAGCAGGCCGGCCAGAGCCAGCAGCTGGTCGACCCGGCGATCCTCTTCTACCGCATTCAACCTGGGCAAGGCGCGCGACCGGCGCGACTCGAACGAAGACCGGCGCCCCAGGGCGAGGTCAATGATCCGTTCTACGACGTGCAGGCGATTGTCGAAGCGGGAGAGAACGGTCGTTCACAGGTCACCCTGTACTGCAACCATCAGGAGTTTTCCGGCCTGGAATATGGCGCCGAGCTGTTCGCCGCCGTGACCCGCATGATCATTTCCCGGCGCCGCGACGGTGAACGCTACCCCTGCTATATCACCGACCTCGACCTCACCGGCCTGCACGGCGGCGGGCGCAGTCAGACGGTGCAGTACCTACGCTACAAGGCGCGGCTGGAGGCCGCGCTAAACGCCGCCATGGACAGCTGAATGATAATGACTCTTACTTGATGTCGTTTTGACATCAAACTAGGATGACCGGGCCATCCGCGCATTTCTTCGAGAGCGCAGCATCGTGAACGAGCAAGACAACAAAACCGATCTGTTCGCGGCTGACCACAGCATCTTCGTCGGCTCATTGCCGGCGAAGCGAGCGCTGACAAGCCAAACCGCCATGGATGGCCACAATGGTTCGCGCCGAGTCGCTCAGTCCCGCTTGAGGCTGGGCAAGGTCGTGAATTTCCTTCTACATATCCTGACCATGCCGACGCTTGCCAAAGCGGACGACCACGCGTCTCGCTTACAGGAGCATCGTTGCGAGCAGGGCTCTGCGCATCCGGATGAACTCACACTGATCGCCACCGCCCTGGCACAGCTGCCGGCGGACACCCGCACGGTCTTCGAACTGCATCGCCTGCGCGGCTACACGCTGGAGCAGATCGCCAGGGAGCTGGACATTACTGCCGGCATGGCCCACCAAGCGATACGTACTGCACTGAGTCGCTGCGCGGTCATGCTGGACGGACAGCCAAACGGAGCGACAAAGCTGCCGTAACAAGCCAAATCTGGGTTTATTCCAACCGTCGGTGAACTCGAAATGAGTGAAATTCCCGCCCCTCAATGGAATTGCGCCATGGAATGGCTTATCTGGCTGCAGGCTTCGCCCGAGGACCAGGAATTGCGAGCTGCCTGCGAAGCCTGGCAACGGGCCTCGCCTGTCAATGCCAGCGCCTGGCAACGAGCGGAGCAGATATGGCGGCTGGCTGGGCAGCTTCCGCCAGCACCTCAACGACAGCGGCGACCTGGCAAAAACCCTGCCGCCTGGATCGTCAGGGCAATCTGCAGTCGCGCTCGGAAAGCCTGATGTGCCCCCTTTGCGGCAGGCGCCGCCCCACTTCGATAGAAAGCCCAGCGGGACGCCGGCCCGATAGGCGGAGGCAGGCTTAGAAGGGGTCGCCTGCCGCTTCGGGCTGGTATTCGATCGCGAGCAGGGTGAGCTTGAGCACCTTGCCGCCCGGCGCTGGCCAGTCGATGTGCTGGCCGACGCTCATGCCCAGCAGCGCCGTACCGACCGGCGCCAGCACGGACACGGTGCCTTCCTTGCCGGCGTCGTGCGGATAGACCAGCGTCAGGTGGTAGTCCTTGCCCGTGCCTTCGTCGCGGCAGTGCACGCGCGAATTCATGGTCACGACGCCCGCGGGCATCTCGCTGCGTTCCACGATCTGCGCCCGCGACAGTTCCTGCTCGAGCGCTTCGGCGGCCGGACCGTAGTCGTCCAGGCTGTCGAGCAGCCGCTCAAGGCGCTGCAGATCGAGTTGGGTAAGGATGATCGGCGGTGCACTGGTCATGGGTTCTGGCAAGCTCCTGCGAAAAAATAAAACACGAAAAAAGCAAAACCCCGCCCGAAGGCGGGGTTTTGTTGACCTGCGAAGACACTATCACAGCAGCCCGAATAAGCAAGGCCCCTGCCGGCAGCCCCCCAGCTCGCGGGGCTGCACGCAGATCGAGTCAGATGTCCTCGAACTCCAGCGCTTCGCCGCCCTGCTCCAGCGTCACCCGCGAGAGCAGCTCGCCGAGTCGCTCGCCGCTGGCATCGCACAGCCACAGCTGGCTGCCTTCGTCGTAGTCGAAATGAAAGCCGCCGGAGCGCGCCGCGACCCACAGCTGGCGCAACGCCGGCTGCCGGCTGAGGATCAGCTGGCTGCCGTTATCGAAGCGCACGGTCAGCACCCCACCGGAGTTCTCCAGGTCGACGTCCAGACTGGTGTCATCGAACACGTCTTCGACGCTCTCCTGCACAGCATCGACCAGATCGTGATAACGGGCTTCGCTCAGGCTCATGCAACACTTCCTCGAATTGTTCTGCACGCGACGCGGGCCGCATGCGATGGCGGCGAGCTTAGCAGGGCGCAGCCGGATCAAGCGAGCCGCCCGCCAGCACGGCCGCCATGTGACGCGCTGCTCGCATAGGCAATCCGCCGGGTGCTGGGTATACTCCGGCGATTAGATTTTTCAAGGATTCCAGCTCCCATGAAGCGCCTTCTGCTTCCCTTCGTCGCCCTCGCCGTCTTCGCCGCCGCGCTCAGCGGTTGTGGCCAGAAAGGTCCGCTGTACCTGCCGGATGACGAGCAGACCGTCAAAGAACGTTCCAAAGACCGTTTCGAACTCTAAAGGAGGCTGTTCATGGAGGCCTTCTCGTACCGCGACGGTCAACTCTTCGCGGAAGGCGTGGCACTGCCCGCACTTGCGCAACGCTTCGGCACCCCGACCTATGTCTATTCCCGCGCGCACATCGAGGCCCAGTACCGGGCCTATGCCGATGCGCTGGATGGCATGCCGCATCTGGTCTGCTTCGCCGTCAAAGCCAATTCGAACCTTGGCGTGCTGAACGTGCTGGCGCGTCTCGGCGCCGGCTTCGACATCGTCTCGCGCGGTGAGCTGGAGCGCGTGCTGGCCGCCGGCGGCCAGCCGGACCGTATCGTCTTCTCCGGCGTCGGCAAGACTCGTGACGACATGCGCCGCGCGCTGGAAGTCGGCGTGCACTGCTTCAACGTCGAGTCCACCGACGAGCTGGAGCGTCTGCAGCAGGTCGCCGCCGAGCTCGGCAAAAAGGCACCGGTGTCGCTGCGGGTCAACCCGGACGTCGATGCCGGTACCCATCCGTATATTTCCACCGGTCTGAAAGAAAACAAGTTCGGCATCGATATCGACAACGCCGAGGCGGTCTACGCCCGTGCCGCCGAGCTGCCGAACCTGGACGTGGTCGGCGTCGATTGCCATATCGGTTCGCAACTGACCAGCCTGCCGCCGTTCCTCGACGCCCTCGACCGCCTGCTGGCGCTGACCGATCGCCTCGCCGCGCGCGGCATCCAGATTCGTCACCTCGACCTCGGTGGCGGCCTCGGTGTGCGTTATCGCGACGAGCAGCCGCCGCTGGCCGGCGACTACATCCAGGCCGTGCGCCAACGCATCGAAGGCCGCGGGCTGGCGCTGGTGTTCGAGCCAGGCCGCTCCATCGTCGCCAACGCCGGCGTGCTGCTGACCCGCGTCGAATACCTCAAGCACACCGCGCACAAGGATTTCGCCATCGTCGACGCAGCGATGAACGACCTGATCCGCCCGGCGCTGTACCAGGCCTGGATGAACGTCATCGCAGTGCAGCCGCACGAAGGCGATACGCGTCGCTACGACATCGTCGGACCGATCTGCGAGACCGGCGACTTCCTCGCCAAGGATCGTGAGCTGGCACTGGTCGAGGGCGACCTGCTGGCGGTGTGTTCGGCCGGCGCCTACGGCTTCGTCATGAGCTCCAACTACAACACCCGCGGCCGCGCCGCCGAGGTGCTGGTGGACGGCGAGCAGGCCTTCGAAGTGCGCCGCCGCGAGAGCGTTCAGGAGCTATACGCCGGCGAAAGCCTGCTGCCCACTTGAGGCCAAGATCATGCTTCTGCGCTTTACCAAGATGCACGGTCTGGGCAACGATTTCATGGTCATCGACCTGGTCAGCCAGCACGCGCACATCCAGCCCAAGCACGCCAAGCAGTGGGGTGACCGCCACACCGGCGTCGGCTTCGATCAGCTGCTGATCGTCGAGCCGCCGCAGAACCCGGATGTGGATTTTCGCTACCGCATCTTCAATTCCGACGGCTCGGAAGTGGAGCAGTGCGGCAACGGCGCGCGCTGCTTCGCCCGCTTTGTGGTGGACAAGCGCCTGACCGTCAAACGCAAGATCAAGGTCGAAACCAAGGGCGGCATCATCGAGCTGGATATCCGCCCCGACGGCCAGATCCGCGTCGACATGGGCCCGCCACGCCTGACACCGGCAGATATCCCTTTCCAAGCCGAGCAGGAAGCGCTGAGCTATCCGCTCGAAGTCGATGACCAGCGCGTAGAGCTGGCCGCGGTGTCCATGGGCAACCCCCATGCAGTGCTGCGCGTCGACAACGTCGAGCAGGCGCCGGTGCACGAACTGGGGCCGAAGATCGAACACCATCCGCGCTTTCCGCAGCGGGTCAACGCCGGCTTCCTGCAGGTCGTCGACCGCCGCCATGCGCGGCTGCGCGTCTGGGAACGCGGCGCCGGCGAAACCCAAGCCTGCGGCACCGGCGCCTGCGCCGCGGCGGTCGCCGCCATCCGCCAGGGCTGGATGGATTCGCCGCTGCAGATCGAGCTGCCGGGTGGCCGTCTGTCAATCGAATGGGCAGGTCCCGGGCAGCCGGTTATGATGACCGGCCCCGCCGTTCGTGTATTTGAAGGACAGGTTCGCCTATGACCGACCAGACTCAGGGCAGCACCCCGCTACCCGACGCCGAAGCCGTCGCCGCCTACCTGCGCGCCCACCCGGAATTCTTCGTCGATCACGACGAGCTGATCCCCGAGCTGCGCATTCCTCATCAGCCAGGCACCGCGGTGTCGCTGGTGGAGCGTCAGGTCAAGCTGCTGCGCGAGCGCAACATCGAGATGCGCCATCGGCTGTCGCAATTGATGGACGTGGCGCGCGACAACGACCGCCTGTTCGACAAGACCCGCCGCCTGGTGCTCGACCTGCTCGACGCCGGCAGCCTGGAAGAAGTGGTCAGCGCGGTGGAAGACAGCCTGCGCCACGAGTTCCAGGTGCCCTACGTCAGCCTCATCCTGTTCAGCGACGCGACACTGCCGGTGGGCCGCTGCGTCAGCACCGGCGAGGCGCAGCAGAGCATCGGCGGCCTGCTCGACGGCGGCAAGACCATCTGCGGCGTGCTCCGCCCGCACGAGCTGAGTTTCCTGTTCGGCGCCGAAGACAGCGGCAACGTGGGCTCTGCGGCGGTAGTCAGCCTGAACAATCAGCTGGGTGTGCTGGCGATCGGCAGCCCGGACCCACAGCACTACAAGAGCTCGCTGGGCACCCTCTTCCTCGGCTATATCGCCGAAGTGCTGACCCGCGTGTTGCCGCGCTTCGGCACGCCGCTGCGCTCGGTACGCTAGAAGCAGCTGCAAGCTGCAAGAACGAACAGCGCGGGGCCAAACGCTTTTACTTGGAGCTTGTAGCTTGAAGCTTGCCGCTGCTCTTGATGCCTACTTCGAACACCTGCGCAGCGCCCGGCAGCTGTCGGGCCACTCGCTGGACGGCTACCGCCGCGACCTGAACAAGCTGCTGACTTACTGCGAGCGCGAAAACATCGCCGAATGGGATGTACTGCAAGGCCGGCACCTGCGCCAGCTGGTCGGTGAACTGCATCGCCAGGGCCAGTCCAGCCGCAGCCTGGCGCGCCTGCTCTCATCGGTGCGCGGCCTCTACCGCTACCTGAATCAGGAAGGCCTCTGCCGGCACGATCCGGCTGCCGGCCTGTCCGCACCGAAAGGTGAACGACGTCTACCCAAGCTGCTGGATACCGATCGCGCCATGCAGCTGCTCGATGGTGGCGTCGAGGACGACTTCATCGGCCTGCGCGATCAGGCGATGCTCGAGCTGTTCTATTCATCCGGCCTGCGGCTGTCGGAACTGGTCGGTCTGAACCTCGATCAGCTCGACCTGGCCGCCGGCCTGGTACGGGTGCTCGGCAAGGGCAACAAGGTGCGCGAGCTGCCGGTCGGGAGCAAGGCACGCGAGGCCTTGCAAGCCTGGTTGCCTGTACGTGCGCTGGCCAACCCGGTCGACGGCGCCGTTTTCATCGGCCAGCAGGGTCGCCGTCTCGGCGCGCGGGCCGTGCAACTGCGGGTGCGCCAGGCCGGCGTGCGCGAGCTCGGTCAGCACCTGCACCCGCATATGCTGCGCCACAGTTTCGCCAGCCACCTGCTGGAATCCTCGCAGGATCTGCGCTCGGTGCAGGAGCTGCTCGGCCATGCCGACATCGGCACCACGCAGATCTACACGCACCTGGATTTCCAGCACCTGGCCAAGGTCTACGATCAGGCGCATCCGCGCGCCAAGCGCAAGCAGGACACCGACACATGAGCATTCGCCTGATCACCTTCGACCTGGACGACACCTTCTGGGAAACCACGCCGGCCATCCAGAGCGCCGAAACCGCACTGCGCGACTGGCTGGCTGTGCAAGCACCGCGCCTGGGCGAATTTCCCGTCGAAGCCCTGGGCGCGATCCGCCGCATGCTGATCGAACAGGACCCGGCACTACGCCACCGTATCAGCGAGCTGCGCCGACGCATCCTGCAGCACGCACTGCACGATGCCGGCTATCCCGCCGATGAAGCGGACGCGCTGGCCGAGCAGGCGTTTCAGGTCTTTCTCGATGCGCGCCACGAGGTGCAGATTTTCCCGGACGTGCAGCCCACGCTGGAATTTCTCGCCAATCACTACAGCCTCGGCGTGATCACCAACGGCAACGCCGACGTGCGCCGCCTCGGCCTGGCCGACTATTTCCAGTTCACCCTGTGCGCCGAGGAGCTGGGCGTCGGCAAACCCGACCCGCATCCATTCCAGCAAGCCTTGCGCCTGGGCGATGCGCGCCCGGAACAGGCCGTGCACGTCGGCGACCATGCGCTGGACGACATCGCCGGGGCGCAGCAGGCGGGCATGCGGGCGATCTGGTTCAACCCCAAGCGCGACGCTTGGCCGCACGATTACCATCCCGATGCGCAGATCCAGAGCCTGGCCGAATTGCCCAAGCTGCTGCTCGGCTGGCGCGGCGACTGAGCCAGACGCCAGATGCGAAAAAGCCCACCTGCAAGCGTAATGCTGTTCACTTAAGCAGAGCAGCCTTTCGATCCACTGGGTAGCGGGTCTTGGAAATCTTCACCGTCCTTGGCCTTGATGGCCTCGGACGGTGGTCCAGGAACAGCCC
>Ga0315336_1003197_pt1 | contig 22514 bp, 15 predicted proteins | sample ASW5metaG_FD_204512 | JGI IMG/M metagenome (GOLD analysis project Ga0315336, IMG submission 204512) | Ammonia-oxidizing marine archaeal communities from Monterey Bay, California, United States - ASW #5 | ecosystem: Environmental > Aquatic > Marine > Intertidal zone | place: USA: California... | reverse complement strand
CGGCAGCATGTGCTGATCCGGATCGATGCCGAACACGGAATCCAGCGGAGCCGGGTGCGCGTGCAGATCAATCAACCCGGGTAAACACACAGCCCGAGGAAACCGGAAGGTGCGTAACATGCGATGAGTTAACGCCGGCTCAACAGCCTCGATCCGGCCGTCCGACACCACCACACTTCCGGGCCCAGTCCAGGAGCGCTGCGCACCAACAATACGCCCGGCATGGATAACGAATGCGTCGTTTTCAACGTTCATTTCCACTCCCCGCGGAGGGATCCTTGATGCATCATCGCAACGGCTCATCCGGCGGCACGCCAGCCCGGACACGCAGCCGGTCTGTCGGTCCTCCAGTTCCCGGTGCCGGATTTCCAGCGCCAGCTCCGTTCCGCGTGGAAGCCCCGCTTGACCCCCTCGCGCAACTCAGGGTAAATTGGAGTGGCATCAAAGTCTGCCGATCCGTCATCGGCCACACCGCCACCTGGGCCGTTGAGCACCGGAGCAGGCTGGGGAGACCGTTCAGATGTTGACGATTGCCGGCAAGCATACGCGATTCTGCGACGGACTGCATCGCCGCAGCTTCCTACGAATTGGCGGTCTGGCCATGGGGGGCGCGTCGCTGGCCGATGTGCTGCGCGCCGAAGCCGCCGCGGACACTGCAGCTCCCCACAAATCAGTCATCATGATTCTGCTTCCCGGTGGACCGCCGCACCTGGACATGTTCGACCTGAAGCCACAGGCCCCGCGGGAAATTCGCGGGGAGTTTCAGCCGATTGCCACCAGCGTACCGGGAATTGAAATCTGCGAAATGCTCCCGTCGCTGGCACGCTGCATGGACAAACTGGCCGTGGTCCGTTCATTGCACGGTGGACTCAACGACCATAACGTCCACCAATGCCTCACGGGCTGGGAAACACACCCCCAGCAGGGTGACTCGCAAATGAAACCCGGCTTTCCGGCGGGCGGCTGGCCATCGATCGGAGCGGTGGTTTCCCAGTTGCGCGGTCCGGTGCGTCCGTCTGTTCCACCGTTCATCAGTCTGTCACCCCCCAATGCCGAATCGACAACCCGCGCCTCGTTGAATCAAGCCGGGTTTCTGGGAATCGGCCGCGCTGGATTTGAACCCAATCGTAAGAAGCGGCACGACATCCACTATCAGTCCGGAGTCTCGACGGAACAGGTCCAACGCGATCGTGAGGAGTCTGCCGATATCGTGCTCAAGGGCATCAGCCTGGACCGCCTCGGTGATCGCAAATCGTTGTTGGCCAGTCTGGACCGATTTCGGCGCGAAGCCGACGACACGGGCGGCATGCAGGGACTGGACACAATCACGCAACAAGCCCTGGGCATCCTGACATCCAGCCGGCTGGCGGCCGCCCTGAACTTTCGCGACGAACCACACTCCGTTCGCCGGCGATACGGAATCAGTGACGCTGCCGTACCGACACACGGAGGCACCGAACTGGTCAAACAGTTTCTGGTGGCCCGTCGCCTGGTTGAAGCCGGTGTCCGATGTGTGACCCTGGCCTTCAGCCAGTGGCCTCTGGAACGGATGAGCCGCGGAGGCTTCAACTGGGACTGGCACAAAGAGAATTTCAAGAACGTGCGCGCCACGTTGCCGATGCTCGATGTGGGTCTCAGCGCGTTGCTTACCGATCTGTCGCAGCGAGGACTGGATCAGGATGTGTCGGTCGTTGTCTGGGGCGAATTCGGACGCACTCCGAAGATCAACGGCAACGCAGGCCGTGATCACTGGCCGCAGGCGAATTCCGCAGTCCTCGCCGGCGGTGGCATGCGGATGGGGCAGTTGATTGGCTCCACCAACCGTCTGGGCGAAGTTCCCCAGGATCGCCCAGTGCATTACCGGGATGTTTTCGCGACGCTGTACCACAATCTGGGAATCGACGCCCGCAACATGACACTCACCGATCTCCGCGGACGCCCGCATTACCTGGTCGATGCCCGCAACCCGATAGGGGAGCTGATCGGATGAGGTGTGTTTCTGGTCAGTCGCTGCAGAAGGCCTCTGGGCGGTCGCCGCGCGCAATCCGCCGCCGGCGGTGCACCACAATGGCCCTGCTACTGTCCTTGACACATGGGGCGTATTCGGTCGCCGAATCGGCGAACCCGGTGCTGAACACCGTCTTTCCGGCGGGAGGCCAGGCCGGCAGCCGTGTCGAAGTCCAACTGACGGGTTCCGAGATCACTCCCATCACGACACTCACCTCGAGCGCCCCGGGCATCACCTTCCAGAAACTCGACAAGCAGCGGATACGGATCACGATCCCCGCGACCACCGCTCCGGGACTGTACGATGTGCGCAGCTGGAGTCCGGCGGGTTTGAGTTCCGCTCGAACCTTTGCCGTCGGTCGCAGGCCTGAATGTCTCGAACAGGAGGCCGAATCGGGAACGCAGCAACCGTTACCGCTCAACACGGTGGTCAACGGACGGATCTCCAAAGGCGGTCAGATCGACACCTACCGTTTCCAGGCGCGACGCGGGCAGCGGGTGGTCATCGAGTGCTGGGCGGAGCGCATCGATTCGCGACTGCGCAGCGTACTCGAGGTCTATGATGACAACGGTCGTCGCCTGGCTGTCAATCGAGGCTTCGTCGGCCGCGATCCGTTGCTTGACTTCTCAGCGCCCCGTGACGGCGTCTACCACATCCGAGTTTTCGACCTGATCTACTCGGGCAGCGATGACCACGTTTATCGACTCGTGATTGACACAGGCCCGCGGATCGCGTTTTGCATCCCGGCAGTCATCCAACGCGGACAGACGCAACGGGTCAGCTTATACGGTTGGAATCTGCATCAGCCGCCATCTTCGGCGCCAATTTCAACGGCTGATTCGGCTGGAAGCGAATCCAGCGCGGAACGTCCCGCGGCGTCCAGCAATGCCACGCAAACCGATTCCTCGAAATCCCGCTTTGATCGATTGGAAGTGGATATCCGACCGCCCGGGCGCGATGGCTCGCCGCGCACGGCACTCCGTCTGCGGCCATCGCAAATCAGCCTGGACGGATTCGCCTACCAGCACCCCGAGGCGCAGTCGCCGCTGCACATCGGACTGACGGATGTTCCCGTCTACCAGGATCGTGCGGATAACCACGCGGCCAGTCGGGCCCAGCCGATCGACTTCCCCTGTGAAATCAGCGGAAGGCTGGCGGAACCAGGGGAACGCGACTGGTTCGCGGTCAACGTACGCCGCGGCGAAGTCTTGTGGATCGAGGTCTTCGGCGATCGCATCGATGCGCCCCTGGACCCCGACGTCACCCTGTTGGATGCTGCGGGGACTCGAGAATTGGCCCACTTCCACGACGACGTCCGCAATCTGGGCGGCAAACGCTTTCCATCACGTCATCTCGATCCGTCCGGCCGCTGGGTAGCGCCGGCCGACGGACGCTACCTGATTCTGGTCCGCAGCCTGACCGGTAGTCTGGAACACGAACCGCGTCGTTTGTATCGATTGAGCGTCCGTCGCGAGGAACCGGCGTTCGATCTCTGTGTCGTGCCACGCCGCGATGCCCCTTCGGCTCTCAACGTGCAACAAGGCGGGCGGGCGATCTTGGATGTTCTGGCCTTTCGCCGCCGCGGCCTGACGGGATCGATCCGCGTCACGGCAGAGGATCTCCCCCAGGGGATCGAATGCCCCGATGTCTGGCTGGGACCCGGTGTCAACACGGCTCCACTGGTGATCACTGCCAGCAAAACGGCGGCTGCCTACAACGGCGAACTCCGCCTTGTGGGACATGCGACTGCAGCAGCCACAACAGCATCGGGTGCCGTCGAGGTGCAAGCCGCGACGGTCGTCCGTGACGGCTTGCCGAACGGTTGGAGCCGCATTACCGACAACGTGCCGTTAGCGGTATCCGGGCAGTCGCCGGTACGCATCATCGCCGACGGACACGAGACGCGCAAGCATCATCTGTACGGAGAGATGCAGGTCAGACATTCGCCGGGAGGTATCCTGGACGTCGCGGTACAAATTGAACGTCGCAGCGAAGACCGCGCCCCGGTGAGGCTGTTCGGCGTGAACCTGCCGCCCTTGATTCGCAATTGTACGACAACGATTCCCGCCGAACGCGATAAAGGCTACATCAGTTTTCATCTGCCGCCAACTCTGCCGATCGGTCGCTATACGATCGCCGTCCGTGCCGAGACGACAATCAGCGTCACGCCGGATGCAGAGCCTTCCAAACGCAAGACTCAAGGTGTCACCTTGTTCAGTAATCCGGTGACTTTCGACGTGTCTCCACCAGCGTTCGTAGTCGAGATCGACGCCGAGGCTCCAAGGGAAGTTCAGCGGGGGAAACGTGTGCAGATCAAATACACCGCCCGCCGGATTAACGGATTTATCAACAAAATTCACACCGAACTCGCAGCGCCCGATGAGGTGCTTGGCCTCCGTGGACGGGGAGTCACATTTGTCGGACAGACGGAATCGGGTACGATTCAAATTGTGGCCAACGCCGATGCTCGGCTCGGTCGTCAGCAGTTCTTGCGATTGTACGCCGTGGGAGTCGTCGAAGACCAACCCGTGTATCATGGAAGTTGTTTCTTGAATCTGAGTGTTGTGGAGTGACCATTGAGACCGCACAGTATGACTGTTGATATGCCACAGCGGATCGGCCGCCGGACCAGCACCCTGCTGCTGGTGGCAGCCGGCATGATCAGCGGAACCCTCTGCGCCGAAAACGAAGGTCCACATGTTGTCCCGCAGCAAGTGCGGCTGGCCGCCCGCCACCACAGGCAACAACTGTTGGTCACGGGGCGCAACCAACATGGCCGCGAAGTGGACCGCACGCACGACAGCCAGTTTCGCAGCGCCAATCCCGCTGTGGCCACCGTTTCTTCATCAGGGCTGATCAATGCCCTCAGCAGCGGTCAGACCACGATCCATGTCCGTATCGCCGGCCAGGAGATGGCGGTCCCCGTCAGCATCGGAACGACGGCAACCGAACCGCAGGTCAGCTTCAGCAATGAAGTGATACCGATTCTCACGCGGTTGGCCTGCAACAGTGGAGGCTGCCACGGAAAATCAACGGGCCAGAATGGCTTTCGGCTGTCGCTGCTGGGCTTCGAACCGGAATTTGATTTCGCGGCCTTGGTCCGTGAGTCCCGGGGGCGCCGCGTGTCGAGCACCCAGCCAGCACACAGTCTGCTGTTGGCCAAAGCCACCGGTCGGGTTCCCCACGGCGGTGGCCGACGCCTCGACCCGGACTCCGACTATTACCGAGTCTTGCTCAAATGGATTCGCCAGGGCCTGCGCGGTCCGAGTGACGAAAATCGTGTCGTGGATCGTATCTCGATCCAACCCGCTCGACGCGTGCTGCAGTCGGGCGGGCAGCAACAACTGCTGGTCACCGCTCATTTCTCGGACGGACGCACCCGAGATGTCACCCGCAGCGTCGTCTATCAGACCAACGCACCGGACATCGCTCAAATCGACAAGAACGGGCTGGTGACCACCCGTGATCGCGGAGGCCTGTTCGCGGTGATGGTTCGGTTTGGAGACGCGATGGATGTGTTTCGTGGCACGGTTCCGTTTCCGAGTGCAGAACGCGACTCGGTGGTCGAGGCCTCCGTTGCCTCTGAAGATCGGATTGACCGACACCTGGTCCGGCAATGGCGTCATCTGGGAATCGCTCCATCCGATCCCGCCGACGATGCCACATTTCTGAGACGAGCCGCGATCGACGTCTGCGGCACCTTACCCACGTCCGACGAAGTTCGGAAGTTCCTGGCTGACCAACGGCCGGACAAACGTGCCCGGTTGATCGACCGCCTGCTGGAACGACCCGAGTACGCCAGGTACTTCGCCCTGAAATGGTCGGACATCCTGCAGAATCGTGGACGCGGCTATTCCACCAGCAAACAACGCGCTGGCACCACGCTGTTTGCCGAGTGGATACGCGACGCGTTTCTGACCAACAAACCGTACGACCAATTTGTATCGGAGATTCTCACCGCCAGCGGTGGTCAGGATCGCAATCCGCCCACGATCTGGTACCGCTCCGTTCGTACGCCGCAGGATTATGTCGAGTCCATTGCGCAGGCGTTTCTGGGCGTCCGCATTCAGTGTGCTCAATGCCACCATCACCCGGCCGATCGCTGGAGCCAGGCGGATTATTACGGCCTGGCCGCGGTCTTTTCCAGGATCGGGCGCAAACGGGGATTCGCCGACGCCGAAGTCCCCACGAATGAAATCATCTACCTCAAACACGAGGGTCAGACACTGCACCCGCGAACGGGTCAGCGGATGCTGCCCAAAGCGCTCGGGGGCCCCACATTTGAACTTTCGCGGTTTGACGATCCGCGACGCGCTCTGGCACGCTGGATGACAACGGCCGACAATCCGTTTTTTTCCCGCACGATCACCAATCGCATGTGGGGGCATTTCCTGGGACGCGGAATCGTGCACCCCATCGACGACGCGCGCAGCAGCAACCCGGCCAATAACCCGGAACTGCTCGACGATCTGGCTCGTGATTTTGTGGCCAGTGGTTTTGATCTCAAACACCTGATCCGTCGGATCACGCTGTCACGCGCCTACCAGCTGTCATCCACTCCAACCGAACACAACGAACAAGACACTCAGAGCTATTCACGATTCTATCCGCGGCGTCTGCCGGCCGAAGTGTTGTTGGATGGCATCAGCCAGATATTGGAAGTCGAGACCACGTTTCCAGGCGGACCAGGCACATTCCCACCCGGAACACGGGCCATCGACCTGCCTGATGAAAACGTGCCGATCACGTTCCTGGATGTGTTCGGTCGCCCGGCGCGGACGTCGGCTTGCGAATGTGAACGATCCGACGCGCCCGCACTGGCTCAGGCGCTGGAACTGGTGAACTCAAAAGAGATTCAACGAAAACTGTCGGCCAAAGACGGCTACGTTGCCCGGCTGGCGACCAGCCAGATGGAAGCCGCCGCTCAAGTGGAAGACGTCTTCCTGCGTGTGTTCGCCAGACAGCCGACCGCGCGCGAACAACAGACCGCGTTGCGGTTCATCCAGGGCAGCACCGACCGCACGGAAGCCTACGGTTCGCTGCTCTGGGCCCTGCTGGCGACCAACGAATTCCTGTTCAATCATTGAACGAACATCCACCGACCTGAAAAAAGTGACCCCTCGAACGACCCGGGTGCGATATACTGGGGTGCGTCGAACAGGAGCCACGCGATGTTGAAAGTTTACGGTAACCCATCCGGCAGCCGCGACGGCATCAGTCGCCGCAATTTTCTGGAACTCGGCGCTCCTCTGCTGGGCCTGGGCCTGTCCGACCTGCTCCGCTCCCGGGCGCACGCCGATTCATCAAGTCGCTCCAGCGGATCGAAATCACTGATCGTGTTCTGGACTCATGGAGGGATGAGCCAGCAGGATACGTACGACATGAAACCCGACGCTCCCAGCGAGTACCGGGGAATGTACCGACCGATCCCGACCACCGTCCCGGGCATCGATATCACCGAACGGTTTCCACATCAGTCCCGGCAGACGCACCACCTGTCGCTGGTCCGTTCGGTCCATCACGAGAACGGTATCCACGCGCCTTCGGCGCATTGGATGCAGACGGGATATTTCGGTCCCACGCTGGCCCGCAACGCGGCTCAATACCCGTCCTTCGGCTCGGTGATCTCCAGAAGTCTGGGTTCCGCCGCGGCGAACATGCCGGCTTACGTCACGATTCCCAAGTCCGAAGCATTCGGTTACCAGGACGCCGTGTATCTGGGTAAGGCGTACAATCCATTCCAGGTCGGCGCCGATCCGAATGGCAAGGACTTCAGCGTACCGAATCTGAAACTGCCCGACGGTCTGAATCTGAACAGCGTGCAGAACCGTCGCAAGCTCCTCGGCGAATTCGACACACTCCGCAGCAACATCGACAAGTCCGGTGTGCTGGAGGGCCTGGACACATTCAAGGCCCAAGCCCTGGAAATGGTGACCGGAGACCGCGTGCGGCGCGCATTTGATCTGGAAGCTGAGGACCCCAAGTTACGCGATCGCTACGGCCGTCACCAGTACGGGCAGAGCGCCTTGCTGGCCCGCCGTCTGGTCGAAGCCGGCACACGTTGCGTCACGGTCAACACCGGATATTGGGATCACCACGACAACATCGAAAAAGGACTCGAAGAACATCTGCCGCCGCTGGACCGGGCCATGGCGACCCTGATCGCCGACCTGGAGGAGCGGGAGATGTTGGATGATGTGCTGATCTACTGCGCTGGCGAGTTTGGACGCACGCCGTTGATCAATGGCCACGCCGGACGCGACCACTGGTCGAATTGTTTCAGCGTGATGTTCGCCGGTGGCGGATTGCCCGGTGGCCGTTTCGTGGGAGCCAGCGAAAAGCACGGTGGCGGTGTCTGGAAGCGGCTGATCACGCCGCTGGACTTGCTGGCCACGATTTACCACACACTGCGTATTCCACTGGACACGCACTACAGCGACTCAGCCGGACGGCCGGTGAGCATCGTCGGCGAAGGCAAACCGATTCGAGAACTGTTCTAAGCCGCGAACCATGGCGACGGACGCTCGACGGTTCCCGTCCGGCATGTTGCTCCCACCGTGTGCCCTGGCCCGGCTAGTGCTTTAACACACGCGGAGGCGGCCAGCTCAACATGTCCGTCACCAGGGCGGTCACCTGAGCCGCTGCCGCCGACAACAGCGACTCGCCTTTCTCGGGGGTCGCCGCCTGGGGACGTCCCATCGCGCCGCTGGCCGACATGTGCTGGAAGCGCGCTGCCACGCTGATTCGACCACCGAGTTCGCTATGGTAAAACGGTCCGTCCTTGACTGGCTTTCCAACCTGCGCCTGATCCAGGTGTACCAATTCCCCACGCACGACCTGCATCATCGAAGTTTCATACTCGCAAGCGTGACTCACAGCGGGCGTTTCCATTCCGTGTTTGTCGGCGGCGAATTCCGGGCCGGCCACGGCCCAATAACTGCCCAATACGATGTGCGCTGAATCGCCGACATTCGTCGTATTGACCGCCTCGGTGATCGCCACCTCGGTCGGAGCGATATTGCCGCCATGACCGTTCAACAACAGTATGCGTCGCAGACCGGCACGTGTAAAACAGGTAACCAGACTCTTGATCATCTCGACGTACAGTGTGTTGGCCACACTGACCGTTCCCGAAAAATCCAGGTGATGATCCGAAGCACCCAACCACAGAGTGGGAGTCAACAGTACCTTTTCAGGCAAGTTGCGCTCCACGCGGTCGGCGACTTCGCTGACCAGATGCGTATCGGTCAGCAGTGGGAGATGATGTCCGTGCTGTTCCAGCGATCCCAACGGACACACAACGACCACGCGATCCGCATTCAGAGCCTCGATTTCGATCCAGCGACAATCTCCATAGTGCATGACATGATCCTCGTGTACAGAGCTGAGCGGACATTGCCCATTTCGGACCGGCCGACCCATGCTATCCGGACTCCCACGGTAGCGAAAGCCGCGCGCTGCTGGGGGGCGTTGGCCGTCGGCTGTGTCATCCGCCGCTGCGAGTCGCATTGTCCCCGACCGACAGCTCTGCTACCGACCGCGTCGGAACACGGGGATCGCGTCCGGGGCCGCCGGCAGCGTCAGCGTTTGTGCCACGACTCGGTCAAGGGTTTCGCTCCGTTCAGTTCGCCGTATCCGGCTCCCGTCGTGCCAGCCGGCGATCGTCCCACATATCTGGGGTCCACGGGATCGGCGGCCGGTTGCCAGCGTACGTCGCAAGACAGTCGCGTCCGTCCGCTGGTTGATTGGTTGTCCAGACTTCCGTGCAGCAAATTCATGCTGAACACGATCACATCCCCCGCGCGAAAGTCGGTCGTCAGCAAGCGGACCCCACGGCTGCGCGCCAGCACATCTGGTGCGTTGGACAGTTGGACTTGTGGAGTGTCGTTCGAAGCGTAATCCACACTACGGGCGGCTGCGATCAGATCATCGAAGTGGTTTGAACCCTCCACCACCAGCAGGGGGCCGTCTGACACCGGAACATCACCCAACGGAGTCCACACCGTATGGATTCGGGACGAGCCGCGGGCAAAGAATGGATGGTCATAGTGCAAATCTGTGGAGCGGCCAGGCACTCCGGGACGCAGGAACAGATAGTCGTGGGCCTGGCCGGGCTCGCCAAACAGCGTGTCCATCACCCGCTGAATGCCGGGACCGTGACTGACTCTGCGCAGCTGGTCTCCCTGGCTTACCGACTGCCAAAACCGACCCAGATCCTCCATCAACTCCCGTCGATGACTGATGCCGGTAAACCGGCCCTCACTGACCGGTTCGGCGATTTCTCCGACTGCGGCCAACCGCTCAAACACTTCCTGCCGCGCAGCCAACACCTGCTCCACATCCAGCACACCGCGCAACAGCACGTAACCATCTTGCAGCAGGCGTTGCCGTAAATCATCGCCGCCCTCGGCTGCGAACTCCGTCTCCCGCAGGGGCGCCAACAGCTGAGCGTCCAGATCGCGTCCCTGGGACTGACAACTGCTCACATCAAAGCTCATCGTATCGCCACACTTCCTTCTCGCATCGGGCCCTGGAATCGCTTGCGCGGAACCCGCGCATTCGGTGTACGACCTGCCTATACTGGAATCACTGCAATCACTGGAATCACGACGGCACCTGACAGGCTGCCGTGACCCACAACCGAGTATAAGCCCCGCCGCTCTGTGCCGCGAACCTACGTTCGATCACGGACCGCATCCCCGGCTGGAGAACTCCACAATGCCGATGATGACACTGCCCATTCTGAGGCAGGTGACCGCGATCGCGGTTTTGATGGCCTGCTGCGGCCCACTGATCGCCGCTGGAGTTTCTGATCAGGAAATCGCCACGGTCGATCGCGCGGTCCGTACCGAGATGGAACGGCAGCGGATTGTCGGTCTGGCGCTGGGTTGGATCCGCGGCGGGGAAGTCGTCTATACCAAGGGCTTCGGACTCGAAGATCGGGATCGCCAGATACCGGTCAGCGAGCAAACCCTGTTTCGCTGGGCCTCGGTCTCCAAGCCCTTGACGGCGCTGGCCGCCTGGCAACTGGTGGAAAAAAAGCGGTTGAACCTGGACGCCGATGTCCGCCAGCTGGTGCCCGAATTCCCCGATAAAGGCGTCAAGATCACCGCTCGACAATTGATGTGCCACCAAGGTGGCATCGTGCACTATACCAATGGAAAGCTGATCCGCACTCGACGCAACTACCGATCAACGCATCCCTTTGAAGACTGTGTCCTGGCACTCGACACCTTTCGTGAATCGCCGCTGGTGGCACCACCCGGCACGCGATTCTCGTACAGCACCCACGGCTACATCCTGTTGAGTGCCGTGGTCCAACGGGCGGGCCGGCAGAAGTTCGCCGATCAGGTCGCCGAACGCATCGCCCGTCCATTGGGAATGACGACCCTGCAACCCGACTATCAATGGAAAACTCTGCCTCACCGAGCGATCGGTTATCGCCTGCGGGACAACCGCGTCGTGGAATCGACAAATACCGACGTCAGCTGGAAACTGGGGGGCGGCGGATTCGTGTCGAACATCCGGGATATGGCGTTGCTGGCGTCCGGGCTGATCAATGGCCGCCTGGTTTCGGCGGACACCCGAACACGCATGTGGACACCGCAAACGACGGCTTCCGGAAAAGCGACCAAGGTCGGACTGGGATTTTTCGTCGAACAGCAGAATGGAACTCTGAAGGTCTCACACAACGGCTCCCAGGAAAAGACGCGTACGCGGCTGGTGATTTATCCCCGACGCAAACACGGATTGGTCGTGATGTGCAATTCCGAATACGCGAATCCGGGACGTGTGACGACAGCCGTCTACCAGGCACTTGCGGAACTCGCCGGGAACGGGAAAAAACGCGGGGCGACTGTCTCTGGCCGAGCAACGGGAACGGGAACGGGAGCCGGCGGGAATTGAGTGCGGGTGGCCTGCACGGAACACTTTCAGCCGTCAAAAACCGCACGTCCGGACTCCACCCGACCAAACCCGATATCGTTCATCACGAACGCTCTCAACACCTTTGTTTGTGCACCGCGGATAGTGTTCTGATACTCCGCATTCTATAATTGTTCGCCTGCCGCCGATCGCACGCCAGCCAAATGAGCACAACTGACCACGGACCTCACACTCATGACACCAGAATCCACGCGGACGCGTGCTTCAGACGTAATCCGCAGAAAACGCGGTTACACGCTGATTGAACTGCTGGTTGTGATTGCGATCATCGCCATTCTGATTGCACTGCTGCTGCCGGCCGTACAGCAGGCACGGGAAGCGGCCCGGCGAACCCAATGCAAGAACAACCTCAAGCAACTGGGCCTGGCGATTCACAACTACGCCACGGCACATCGTCTGCTCCCACCGGGAGCGGCCGTCAACCTCAACGTTTCTTCCACCGGCAACAACGGTTCCTGGGGGGTGCACGGCCGCGTCCTGCCTTTCATTGATCAAGGAAACGCCTACGACCTGGTCGATCTGAGTATCGCCTGGGATTTTCAGGATGCGATCGACAGCCTGAAGATTCCGACCTTCGGCTGTCCCAGCGATCCGGGTAGTGATCGAGCACGTGACCCCGGCAAAGGCAAGGTGACCCTGTACCCCACGACCTACGGCTTCAACTACGGATCGTGGTTCGTCTTTGATCCACAGACCGGTCATGGAGGCAACGGTTTGTTTGCGCCCAATTCGAAGATTGCGATGCGGGACGTGACCGATGGTGTGTCCAACACGTTGCTGGCCGCGGAAGTCAAGGCCTGGACCCCGTATCGCCGCAATGGGGGGCCGCCGCAGACCAGCATGCCGCAGTCGATCCCCGCAGCCGAAGCCACCGTGGCCTCGGGGGCGCAATTCAAGAACACGGGACATACCGAATGGCCCGATGGACGCGTCCATCATTCGGGGGTGACCACCACACTCAACCCCAACTCCAAAGTCCGCTTCACGCAGAGCGGCAGCGTCTACGACGAAATGGATTACAATTCCTGGCAGGAGGGCAAACACGGAATCGCGGGACGGCCCAGTTATGCCATCGTGACTTCACGCAGCTTTCATCCCGGGATCGTCAACGTTGTCCTGCTGGACGGATCGACGCGCTCGATCAATGAGAACATCGATTTGTCCATCTGGCGCGGACTGGGCACGCGATCTGGCGGCGAACTGTCCGGCAACTTCTAACCTGGTTGCCTGAGCATCTCCGGCCACGCGTCGTCGCGGGTCAGCTGCTGTGATCGGCAGACTTCGGCGGACGGGGCCGCCCGGCGGATCCGCGGCGGAACGGCATCCCCTCTGCCGAGCCCACACATGCTCAGCGAAACGGCCGGCGATCAATCGGCCACTTTGCGTCCCTGGATGCGGGTTCCGTTTTGATTCATGCCACTGTAAGACAGTCCGTCGGCGTTTAAACGCACCGTGTCGACCCAAGCGCCCTGCGGAGCGCGCGGGTCGAGCCAACGCAGCGTCAGCCGTTTGCCGTCGCGCCGCCAAAACGCTTTGCCAGCAGTGCCACTCAACTCACCGCTGACTTCAAAAAAGATGTCGTACTGATCCCGCTCATTGACCACGTGCTCCCAGCGGCCAACCAAAGGTGACAGTCGTGTCTTGTTCCTCGGTCCGGCCTGCGCATCCCGCAACGGGTCACCCACGCTGGGCCAACCGTCGCTCGACCAGCTCACCGGTCGAACCTGCAAGATGCGTCCTTTGCGGACGGCCGTGGCATCATACACGTGGTGCACCAGGTAGTCGCCGCGACGCGTCTGTAGAAAACTGTTGTGTCCCGGCCCTCTCCACCGCGCATCGCTGGCCAGGATTACGGTGCCTCCACCTTGCGTCATCTTACGGCCGCGCTTGTCGACGTATGGGCCCAACGGGGTTCGACTGCGGCCGATCACCACCTTGTAGGTACTGTCTGTCCCGGCACAACAAAAATCCCAAGACACCATCAAATAATAGAACGCGCCCCGCTTGATCAAGTACGGAGCTTCGATGTTTGGAGGATCCGACCGGCTGGACCGCGTGGCCAACGCGACCGATTCGGGCTGCGGCGAGCGTGGCTTGCCGCTGGCCAGATCAATCGCACACCCCTTGATTCCCGTCCAGTAAGACCCCCACACCAGGTAGGCCTTCTGATCGGAGTCGACCAGCATCGCGGAATCGATCGCGTTGTAGTCGTTCTTTTTCGGAAACGACTCGACCACCAGCCCGCGATCCCGCCAGCGGTACTCCGGGTGCTGGGGATTCAACGATCGATTGACTGCCAGACCAATCACGGAGCGCTGGCTGCCGAAAGTCGAAACGCTGTAGTACAGATAATACAACCCATTGGCATACTGAATATCGGGGGCCCAAATGCCGTCACAACCAGGAACCGCCTGCTCGGCCCAGGCGGGAACGTGCCGCTCAAACACCGAGCCGATGCGGGACCATTGTTTCAGGTCGGTGCTGTGCCAGACAACGACCCCGTGACCGGTCGCGAATACGTAGAATCCGCTTCCATCACGGGCCTCGATCACGGCCGGATCCGGGACACCGGCGCGGAGAGACTCCTTGGCCAAGGGATCAAAGGGGGGTTCGTCTGCTGCGACCGGATTCTCGGGAACAGCACACAACAAACACAAACCCAACCACAGCTGCAGGCACAACACTTTCATTGAGCACCCATTGTCGAGTGAATCTGTTTCAGCGGCAGGTCCACTTGAACACCGCGATCCGCTGCCGCACCAGGCGATCACTTCCGCCTGCCTTGCGGATCCGGACCAATGCCAAACGTGTAACTGGCCCAGAAGCTCTCCCAATCCATGCCCGGTTCCTCCGTGCAGCGCTGCATGTGAACCAGCCTCACCATCCAGATGCCGGGCCCATTGATCTGGAATCCGGCGATGCCGCCAGCCGAGGTCGTTTGCTGTTGCCTGGTGGTTTTCTGCTGGTGGCGTCGCAGCGCAAACAGTTGCACATGCTGCAATGGTTTGCCTTCGAATGTCACTCGAAAGGCCACGGTCTCTCCCGGCTCAGCCAGCGTGGGATCGGCCTGAGGCACGAGCTCCAACCGGTGCCCGAGCGTGCGTCCGTAGTGCGTGTCCGCAGTCTGCCCCACGCGCACCGTCGATTTCAGGTATCGGCGATACCGCTCCTTGCCAACCATTTCCAACTCACCCAGTTCTTTTCGTTTCTGGACAATGTTCTGCAGCCCTTCGTGCTCCAGGTAGCTATTGAATTTTTTCGGCTCCAACTCGATCCGGGACCAATCGCGCTGCATGGCGATCAAGTGGGTACCCGACGTTTTCGGAGTGATGACGGTCACCGGTTTCTTGCCGTTCCGGTCCGCCTGCATCAAGTTGGTCTGACCGTCGGGGGAGACCATGCGAAAACGCACCGTCATTTTCTTGGAATAACCGCGCTCAATCTCGGGATCGAACCCGTCTCCGACAAACAAGCGGATGGGAACATCCGCACCGGCTGTGAGCTGCAGCGCGTCGGGTTGAATCCAGTAGTCATGTGCCCGCGCGGCCGAACTTGTGACCAGCAGTAACACCCAGGGTATCCACTGTCGATTTTTCAACACGCCTGATCTCCTTCCACTGACCGAAGCGGCCGGCTCATCCCGAAACCGCGACCTCAGACATCACAACGTCAACACACGGCAACGTACTCACTGCGTTTCTTCGGGAAATCCGTGTTGCACGCGGTGGTACTTGGAATCATATTTCTGCATTGTCTTGAACCACTCAAATCGGCCGTCGGTCGCCGCGCCGCGGACCCGCTGCCTCAGTGCCTGCAGTGCGTCCTCGGACAACGGAACGAAACTTCGGGCAATTTCCAGATCCTGTTCCAGATTCTCGGCTGACTCGATCCCCGCCACCAGTGTACTGATTGGCAGAGACATGGCGTACTGTCGGCACTCCCGCGGAGTCAACCCGGCGCCGGTCACCAACTGCGCATCGCCGCCCAGGCTTTTCATGCCGATGACCCCCATGTTGCGTTCCACGGCCAGCGGCAGAACCTCGTTCTGGAAACTCCGAAAATGGTGATCCAGCACATTGACTGGCATCTGACACGTATCCCAATCAAATCCATACTCGAACATCTTGCGCAAAATGTGCGGGCTCTTGTGTCCCGTGAACCCGACAAACCGGACCTTGCCCGCGCGGCGCGCCTCGTCGGCCGCCGCCAACACACTTTCGTCGCCGAAAATCCACTCGGGATCATTGTCGTAATTCACTTCATGGAACTGCCACACGTCGATCACATCCGTCTTGAGTCGCGTGAGGCTGTCGTGCAGCTGTCTGAGTGCGGTGGACTTGTCGCGGGCACAGACTTTGGTCATCAATACAACCTGATCACGCAGGCCCTGTAGACCCAGCCCCATCCGCCGCTCGGACTCGCCGTCCCAATACTCCCAGGCGTTGTCCATGAACGTAACGCCCTGGTCGACGGCCATCCGCACCAGGTCGATCGATTGACTTTCCGTCAAATGTGGACGGCAGTAGTGTCCGCCACCGAAGCCCAGTAATGAGACTTCCAGACCGGTTTTGCCCAAGACGCGAACCGGGATTCCGGACGCGTTGCGGCGAACTTCCTCGCGAATCATAACCTGATGCTCGATATCGGAATGATCTGTGCCGGCGGACTGCAGCGGAGCCAGCGGCCATGATGAGTCCGATGCATTGACGAATCGGTGTCGACCGGGATCGGCCGTGCGCATCATGCGCAGTCGCAATTGTCCGCAGAATACCACGGAACGCCGTGCGGTGGAAACCAGTCCGACCGCCCGTGGCCGGCGTCAACTGAAACTCGGTCGCGATTGCGTGACGAAGGGACTCGTGCCAGAATAGGAATCTGCGTCGGGGCCAAAGTCCTTGCGCTCCTCGTAGCCGCCTGACATCCCAAACGCATGCGACGTGTAACAGGAAACTGACATGGTACGAATGACAACACAAGTCCTGGTGATGCTGGCTGCTTGCGCGGCCTGTCCCTCGTCCATCCTCGCTGAGGATGCCAAGGCCGATGCGGCCAAGGATCCAGTTTGGAGGTCGCTGTTCAACGGTAAGAACCTGGATGGCTGGCACGTAAAAATCACCGGATACGACCTGAACGATAACCATGCCAAGACGTTTCATGTCGCAGACGGCTTGATGAAAGTCGGCTACAGCGGCTACGAGAAGTTCGACAACAAGTTTGGCCATATCTTTCACAAGGACAAATTCTCACACTACGATCTGCGGGTCGAATATCGCTTTGTGGGTGAGCAATGCACCGGTGGACCGGGATGGGCCCGTCGCAACAGCGGAATCATGCTGCACTGCCAATCACCGCAGAGCATGACCAAGAATCAGAAGTTTCCAGTCTCGATCGAAGCACAAATGCTGGGAGGCAACGGCCAGGCCAAACGCTCGACCGGTAACCTGTGCACGCCCGGCACAAACGTCGTCATGCAAGACAAACTGGTCAAGCGGCACTGTACCGGTTCGAAATCCAAAACATTTCACGGTGATCAATGGGTGACGCTGGAAGTTCAAGTGCGCGGTGGCAAGACCATCAAGCACATCGTCAACGGGGAAACGGTACTCGCATACGAACAACCGCAACTCGACGAACGCGACGCGGATGCCCGCAAATTGATCTCCGACGGCAACAAGCTGCTCAGCGAGGGATACATTTCGCTCCAGGCCGAAAGCCATCCGGTCGAATTCCGCAAGATTGAAATTCGGACACTCACGAAATGATGGCCAAGCCATAGCGCTAGATGATCGAGTGTGGTTGGCATGCAAACCGGGCCCCGAGAATCGTCGATGATCGCACAGCGCCGCAGACTGCTGCAGGCGGGCGCTTGGGGGCTGCTCCCAGGACTGCAGGCGGTCACGGGTCCGCACCGCGCGCAGGCCGGCACAGCCGGGTCCGCACCGCGTCGGCCAGCCCGCCGCTGTATTCTGATCTACCTGCTGGGCGGACCGTCACACATCGACATGTGGGACTTGAAACCGGATGCGCCGCGGGAAATTCGTGGACCATTCCAACCGATCGCCACATCGGTGCCCGGGACACAATTTGGCGAACACCTGCCACACCTGGCACGACGGGCCGATCGGCTCGCCGTCGTGCGTTCATTGACGCACCCCAACAACGACCACCCTTACATGACCTACTACACGCTCACGGGCCGCATTTCGCCGGTCCCGTTGGGCGCCAACACCGTGCTGCCGCCGGGACGCAATGACCACCCTCATATGGGATCCGTCGTGGCCCGCTTCAAACACCGCCTGCCCACCGTGCCCGGCTATGTCGCTATCCCCGAAGTCCGCGTGCGGATGAACACCCAACCGGTCGCCGGCGGCGGACGCGCGGGCTATCTGGGCCCGCAATTCGACCCGCTGGCAATCAACGAAGACCCGCGACAACGTCTGCCGACCCTGGATCGTCCCGATGACGTCTCGGCCGACCGGTTTCAGCGGAGAACCCGGCTGCTGACCATCCTCGACGGACAGGGAGCCACTGCGGCCGACCGGCTGGAATACGCTCAGACGCGCACCACCGCTCTGGAACTCACCCGCGCCACCGCACAAGACGGTCTGCTGGATCTGGATGCGGAAAGCGACAAGCTGCGTGATTCCTACGGGCGTGATCGCTTTGGACAGAGCCTGTTGCTGGCTCGACGGCTGGTGCAACGTGGCGTTTCTTTTGTCGGGGTCCACTTCAATTACATGTCCAAGTGCGATGGCTGGGACACACACAAGAACAACTTCAAATGCCTGCAGAATGAACTGTTGCCGATGCTCGATCGCGGTCTCGCCACCCTACTGGATGACTTGCAGGACCGCGGACTGCTGGACGACACGCTGGTCGTGACCATGGGTGAATTCGGCCGCACTCCCAAGATCAACGGCAACGCCGGTCGCGACCATTGGGGCGCTTGTGGCTCGGTTGTGATGGCCGGAGCGGGAGTCCGCGGCGGAACGGTACTCGGCGCATCGGACCGCCACGCCGCCTACCCGACCCAACGGCCAGTCACGCCACCGGACATCACCAGCACCATCTTCCATGCGTTGAAAATCGACCCACATCAACTGATGTACGACCGTCTGAACCGGCCGTTGCCGCTCAGTGGCGGTCGCGTGATCCACGAACTGTTTTGAATCCCGCCGGTCCGTGTGGCCGGCAGACCACGGCCGGCAGACCACGGCCGGCAGACCACGGCAAACGCGCGCCGTGCAGCGCGGATGCCAGTCCGGGCACTTTGCCCCGCCCGCGACAGGCGTACCTGACCCCGCGGGACGCCGAAACCGGCGCGGTTACACCATTTCCTGAGGAACTTCTCCACCGTCAAGCAGATGCATGGGCCGGCTCGACGGATCGATGATCGTGTCGTCGTTTTGCAGTCCCAGCGCATGATAGACGATCGCGCAGAAGTCATCCACGTCCACTTTGCGCGACGTGGGGTACTCGGCCTTGTCGTTGGTCGAACCAATGACCTGCCCGTGCCGAAATCCACCGCCCGCGAACAGAATGCTCTGTGCTTGCGGCCAATGGTCGCGACCGGCGTTGCCATTGATCTTGGGAGTGCGGCCAAATTCACCGGCGGTGATCACCAGCGTGTCATCCAGCATGCCGCGTTCGGCGAGATCCTGAATCAAGACTCCGACCGCACGATCGTGCCGCGGCATTTTGTTGTCGAGAGCGCCCTTGATGTTTCCGTGGTCGTCCCAATAGCCAGTATTGAGCGATACGTAGCGCACACCCGCTTGAATCAGTCGCCGCGCCAACAGAGCTTGTTCGCCCCAGCCGGGCCCATAGCGTTCACGCGTTTTGGCATCTTCCTGATCCAGCTCGAACGCCTTGCGCGTGCGACCAGACAAGACGATGTCGAGCGCCTGTTGGTCGATCGAGTCCATGTGTACAAACTCGGCGTGACCGTCCATCCGGCGTTTGAGGCCGTCGAATTGCTTCTGCAGCCCGATGCGATTCATCAGGCGGTCACGACTGAGCCCGTCGACGAGCTTGAAACTCTTGTGGTCACCGGTCGGCAGCCGGCCGGCCTCGTTGCCGTAACTGAATTCCCCATAACGGAACGGATTGTGGGCCACTCCCAACCAGGCCGCGCCGTGGAATCCAAATCCACCGTCGTTCATGTTGACCGACGACAGCGTCCCAGGCAGCCGGGAACCCAGCAGGTGTGAAGCCACAGCGCCCATCGACGGCTGACGGGGGATACGATCCGAACCCGTGGCTCCCAAACGCCCGGTCAGCATCCAATGCGCGGCCGCCCAGTGATCACCGTTGCCGTGAGAGAAGCTGCGAATGACCGTGCACTTGTCCATGACCTTGGCCTGCTGCGGGCACAGCTCACCCACTTCAAGCCCGGGAAGGCTGGACGCAATCGACTGATAGGGGCCGCGGACTTCCGACGGCGCACCCGGTTTCATGTCGAACGTGTCCAACTGCGAAGGCCCGCCGTGCTGCCAGATCATGATCACCGACCGTTTGGACGCGTGTCCCACGTTGCGGCCCGCGGCATCGGCGGCCAGCGTTTCGTTGCGCAACAGCTGAGGTAAAGACAATCCGAATAATCCCAGCGAACCGATCTTGATGAACCGCCGGCGGCTGAGTCCATCACAAAACGGCTGCGTTGTTCCCGTGATTTCGAACATCTCAACCCTCATTCAAACCATGAGCGATTGCAGACCATCGCCATGATTGCTGCACATATTGGTATTCACACACCGGACGTCGGATTGGTACACACGTATCATATTTTTCGTCAGAAATCAGTATATCAATGAAGTCTGATTTGAATCAATTGGAGCCGTGATTCTGCCGAAAAACCAGTTTTGGGACGCCCAGACCAGCCGTATTGGGAAACACATCCCCTTTTGCCACCGTCCGCGATCGGATATCGGTGGCCGCGCACATGGCTCGGCATGAACACTCTCCAACCCGGAGGGAAAAACGTTGCGCATGGGTAGAAAAGATCGTCCCTCATTCCAAGCGACCCGTTTCGGGCTCTGTAATCGCCTGGAGCCAGCGGCCGCAGAACATCAACTCTTGTGCATTCAGCACATGAAATTCTCTCGAACTCTGCTGTTGTCCTGCTGTTGGCTGTTCACGGGCAACGCCAACGCGCACCACGCCCGCAATCTCCCGGTCTTCCTGGCCGGAGGCGGCTTCCCACATGGCCGTTATGTCGCTCACGACAATGCACCCTTGTGCAATTTGTTTGTCACGATGCTCAACCACGCCGGTCTCAAAACAGAGTCGTTCGGCCAAAGCAACGCTGCTCTGAGCTGGTAGCCTGCGGAAAGCCAATCGGATCCCGATCGCTGGGATTCCTGCGGACTGGCTGCAGGCTGCCACACGGCGATGCCGCGGAGACAGCACTCACTGCGGTGCGCTCGCGGCGGAGAACGCGGGACACGCCCCAGACGTAAGTCGCGGCGATCCCACGGGTAAAACCGTCGGCCCCCCGGAGTGTGTTGGTCCGCTGAGCGGCTATCGATCGCTGGGGCGGTCGTTCCGAACGTGCAGCGTCTTGAGCGTCTCGACACTCGTCTGCACCGTCACACGGTCCTGCAGCTGCAACATCGTTTCGGCGGACGGAAAGTGCGTGACACGGTCGTCGCGCTTGTGTGCCAACACGAATACGTCCTCTCCACGACCAACCTCGGAAATCGATTGCTCCAGAAACTCCGAACCGGGGCATACTTCCAGGCTGGCGACGACCAGCAACTGGTCTCCCACGTAAAAAGCGTTTTCGATCGACTGGTCGGAAGAACATGTGGCGAACAACGGCGCCGACTGAGCCGCGGTGCTGAAGGCCAGTTGCAGATCAAACGCTCCACGAATCTTGGACGCCAGCTCCTGGTCGAACATCCGCATCACCACCCGGATATTTGGTTTCAGTAAACGCGCATCCAAAGCCATTTCCAGATTGGCCAGGTCGTCATCCGTGGCCAGAATGATCGACTTGGCCTCGGCCACGTTCAAATCATCGAACACGCCCTCTTCACGTCCGTTGCCGAACAACAGGGGAATCCCATTCTTCTTGGCATACGACACGTTGATGTTGTCCGTGTTCTTCTCCAGAACGACCACGTGTTCCCCGAGCATCAGCAGCTGTTCCAGGACGCGGCGGCCCACGCGGCCCAGGCCGCACAAAATGACATGATCGCGATAGGTTTGCGCCATCGAACTCACCCACTCGGTTCCGTGCTCTTCACGCCTCAGGATATGATAGCCGAATCGGACCAGGCCATCGAGAATGACAACCAACCCCAATGGAGGCAACAGGTAGTAGAAAAACTGCAGAAGCAGGTCATCTTCGGGAAACGGAACCAGGTGTTCCATGAAAATCAGACAATACGTGATGAACAATGCGCGACCGAATGACAATCGCTCGATTTCATCTCCGCGATAGCGGTCATGAAAGCAGTGCCCACCGAGCAACAGAATCAACAGAACGATCAGAATCAAAGGCAGGACGTCGACGAGCGGTTTCCGCAAGTAATGCAAATTGGCGCGAAACTTGCGAAAC
>Ga0315336_1003195_pt1 | contig 22524 bp, 22 predicted proteins | sample ASW5metaG_FD_204512 | JGI IMG/M metagenome (GOLD analysis project Ga0315336, IMG submission 204512) | Ammonia-oxidizing marine archaeal communities from Monterey Bay, California, United States - ASW #5 | ecosystem: Environmental > Aquatic > Marine > Intertidal zone | place: USA: California... | reverse complement strand
TCCGCCAAAACCTTGGTAATTGCCGCCGTCAACGTCGTCTTCCCATGGTCAACATGACCAATAGTTCCAACATTGCAGTGCGGCTTGTTACGCTCAAATTTTGATTTAGCCATGTCTACCTCTCCGCCACTGACTGTTCATAATAAAAACATACGCTGCACTAATTTAAGTTGCTCACATTGCCTCAAACAACAAGATAGCTCTCCCACCGGAGTGACGTGGAGCGGGTGATGGGAATCGGACCCACGTAACCAGCTTGGAAGGCTGGGGCTCTACCATTGAGCTACACCCGCATTACTTCAATAGCGTAGTATATCCTATATCTTGCCTTGTTTTCAGTCCCTTTATCCATAGAACTTTAGTCGCTACCAACTGGTGGAGGGGGTAGGATTCGAACCTACGTACGCGTACGCGGCCAGATTTACAGTCTGGTGCCTTTAACCACTCGGCCACCCCTCCTAACGCCCAACTATCCCTTGTCGTCGAAGCCTCTGGTAGGGATATTGCAAAAACTTGTCAACTTCAAAAAACCACGTTAGGGGTTGGTGCATCCAGAAGTTTAGGTGCCAAGGCCATGCACAAAGCAGCACAACAAACCCAATCGAAGAAACCTAGAAGACCGCACCGTGCGCGTCGACGCCTTGAGTCCACCACCACCAAGGTGAGAGAATTCTGGCTTTATGGCAGACACACCGTAACTGCAGCCTTAAAAAATCCCGTCAGGGTTCTCAGAAGGTTGATAGCAACATCTGAGGAAGCAGCCCGACTCAAGAATGAGAACTTGATTGCTAACAATGACATTATTGAAGTAGTTCCCCGAATGAGACTAGACGAAATAATAGGTGTAACGTCGGTCCATCAGGGAATAGCGCTGCAAACAAGCGCTCTGCCCCAACCCAGCCTTGATCAGTTATTAGTGAAAGTAGCACACAAAAGGCCACACCTCTTTATCGTCCTCGACCAGGTAACAGACCCTCAAAACGTCGGCGCTGTTATACGATCCTCGGCTGCATTTGGCGTTCAGGCAGTGATTGCGCAGGCTCGACGAGCCCCAGACGAATCGGGTTCTATGGCTAAGGCCGCGTCTGGTGCAATGGAAATAGTACCGTATGTTAAAGTTACAAACCTGGCTCGTACTTTGGAACAATTCAAATCTAATAAGATATGGACAGTGGGACTGGATAATAAGGCAACAAGTGAATTTTCCTGCAGCAATTTAGCCGATTCGATAGCACTGGTTGTCGGGTCGGAAGGACACGGTTTGAGGCGCCTCGTTGCGGCAAATTGCGATGAACTGGCTAAGCTCCCAATCGTGGCTGCGATTGATAGTCTAAATGTTTCAACAGCAGCAGCCGTAGCTTTGTATGAAGTAAGCCGCCAGCGCAGCAGTAGCAATGAGTAAGAGGTTTCGTGTATAGAGCGTTTTGAAATAATTCTGCCTTGCCCAAGATGGTAACCAATAACCATAATGCTCTCGAATGATGAGTTGGTGTGCCGGAATAGCTCAGGTGGTAGAGCGACTGATTTGTAATCAGTAGGTCGGGGGTTCGAGTCCTCCTTCCGGCACCATTTTATCACTTAAATTCAATAGATTATTATCATTGTTAGTTGTCAGACCTGAAATCCATGCATTGTTGGAATCATATTATTTAGCTGCTTTTTACAATGAAAGTAGTACGCTGGCCACTTAACAACTCGTGGAGGGAATCGTGAGGATGGTCTTACTTGCGGCTTTGATTCTGGTGTTAGCTTCTATAGTTAACTATTTATTTGGACCGTTTTAAAAAGGGGCGTGGAGACGGCCTCCGAGAATCCAACTCGGTTTGCTACCACGGTACCGAGGTTCATTGATGAGAATACCCCTTGAAACAGGTGAACTAATCTATATGCAGAGTCACGAAGTTCACGAATGGGAACAAAATTACTGCCGTCAACGTCAATCCTCCGGGGACCAAGAAGTCCCGCACTTTCCCGTGTATTCCATTCCAAACGCGAAAATTAAAGAGATGATTTTTCTTAAGGGGGGTTTACCTAATATCGCCGAACTTCATATAGGAATATATGTACAAGAAAAACGAAGTTGCCCGCCGCAAGGAGGAAAGAGAGGTCACGTTGGCTAATGATGGGATTTTCGTGTTTAAGGATATGGATCTTTCGTTTTGGAGCAACCCATGGCTAGCTTCTCTACGAACGGACCATGCCCATAGTCAACAGACCAGACTTTCTAGCCCGCCTCCAGTAACAGTTCTTAATACTCTAGGACGATAGCTCCTCTTCAGACGGGCCGAGCATAGTGCTAGACTGCACTGCACTAAACGTCTTTGCCTCAAATCCTCTTTACAGCATGGCGAGCGCCGAACCCGAACATAACGGGCTTGGTTTCGTGATTGATAGTAAAGCCTACCTTTTCTATTTCGCCTGCGAAGTCAAAGGCAACAAACTCAGGAGACCAGGGTTCACAATTCCAGCGGTGATCCCACCAACGGCGATACTGGCTATAGGCTGCCCCTGTATTGCCATATGTCCTGAAGTCGATCGGATAGTAATAACCACCAGGTCGCGTAATTCGGTATGCCTCGGCGATAACTTTCTTGTTATCCTCCGATGGAATTTCGTGGTTGATGATCAGCGAGGTCACAATATCGAAATAATCGTCAGAAAATTTGCTTTTTTCTGCCAGACGCTGCGCATAATTAATGTCCACACCAATATCGCGAGCTTTCATATGCCCATAGCGGATCATGGGACCGGCAACATCAATGCCCCAAACTTCAGCCTCCGGAAATCGCTCTTTCAATGCAGTTGTCAAACGGCCAATACCGCAACCCATATCAAGGATGCGTTTAACCTTACCATCTTCTGGCAAAGGCATTCGCTCAGCCGCTTTAATCTGGATTTGGTCTTGCTCATTGTCTCCAAGAAAGGGGATGCCAGCCGAGAAACTATTAGTACCGTGGTGATAGATGTGACCGGCAAACGGATCGCCCACATAACCGCCAGGCATAATGTGGATTTCATGCTTTATGTAGTTAGGTATTTCTAAGTCAGAGTTAAGTTCCAAAGTGCCAGGACCATCTTTATCCGCGGCCTCCATTTCTGCTAGGTATTCATCAGCATGGGCGTGGAAATAATCCTGTAGGATTTTCCAAGTAATCTGCTGGTTACTTATCCAAGTGCGACCGCTGGTCTGAACTAAAAGATCGTTTTCAACGAGCTCGAGGGTTTCTTTCATTGTTAGTTTAGCTTTGGGATCAAGCCCTTTAGCTTGCAGAATCTTGTCAATTCTAGCTTTAACAACAGGCGTGAATCGTTGCTGGAATTGACGGAAACCTGTAACAAAATCATGCTTGCTTTCCAGATCCAGATCAGGAATGCGTTCGAAACGGCCCTGGGCCCCCCGTGGAGCAATATCACCTTTGGGGGAAAGATTTTCCGACCTATAAGTTTCGGCATTGGCTGCTCGGGCACTGAACGCCGCAGCGAAAAACGACGAAATAGCGGTGGTTGCTGAAAAAAGGGATCGACGATTTAGCATGAGCATTTCTCCTTACACCTAATAGATACGACAGAATAAAGTGACATATCAACCTTCTGTGGGACATAGGTTCCATTAGGGTAAACAAGAGGAAAGTAAAATTTGTCGATAAACAATTAAGACACCGCTTCCGCTTCCCTAGTTTTCATAGAGTAAACTCTGTGCGGCAGGCTGGTTAACACACACCTTCATAATGCTTTTATTCTTTTCTTGCTCAACGGGTCAGTATAAGGCAATTTCACGGCCATCAAAATGACTTTTCATTTTTAAGGAGTAACTTCAAATTGCACCGCCGCACACTTTTTCCTACCCTCGGAGTGCTCGGATCCTTGCTTGGATCAGCCGTAGGCATCCCTAAGGCGCAAGCCGCTAAACATCCGAGTTTTTTTGGAGATCTTGAAGCCCGCGGAACGAAGGGGCGCGTTGAGCGATTGCCGTCACTCTACCTGGAAAGTCAGCAGGACTTCTTGACAGGATTTAGGACTTGGACGGATCGCAGCTTTAACCGCGCAGCAGCTAAGAGAATAAATGAATTGTGCGAAGCCAATGGTATTGACCCGGAGGCCAACCCTTCTTTGGAAACAATTATAGAGGTTATCGGTGACGATCCGGTCATAGGTATGAGCGCCCGCACTTGGATTAGTTGCCAGCAATTGACTTGGAGCACGGTTCAAACTGAATTCGACCAAGATTCTGATATGTACCTTGCTGAGATGGAGGCGACAGATTCTAAAGGTCCTGGCAGTCTCGAGCTCAATCCTAATATGGAACTACCAGACCACGTAAAACATGAAATTCACATTATGCCGGGCGGCTATGTAGGTGAACCACTTGGTGGATACGTCTATCACTACGGTACGAATAATTTCTATAAAGGTCGCAACAATCAGGATGAACTACACATCAAATACGCTGGCGCTGTTCCGTTACCGGAGAACGGCAAGGTGCGTCGCATTCTCGAGGTGGGGTGTTGTACGGGACAGATGACTATGGCCTTGAAAGAACGCTTCCCCGATGCAGAAGTCTGGGGCATCGATGCCGGCGGACCAATGCTACGGTATGGACACATGCGAGCGGTTGATATGGGGGTCAATATCAACTTGGCCCAGCGGTTAGCTGAAGACACAAAGTTCGACGACGGCTATTTCGATATAGTCACTTCTTACATCTTATTTCACGAAATGCCGGAAGAAATATCTAAACAAGCGGTGAGAGAAACATACCGAATCTTGCGTTCGGGCGGCGTTTTCTTTCCCATCGACTTCTATACCGGTAGCAATAGGCCCTCAACAATGGCCTATAATAAATTCCGCCACTGGTGGGATCATCGCTGGAATAATGAAGTTTGGTGGCAGGAATATTCGGATCTTGATCTGGCCGGTGCCATGCGAATTGCAGGTTTTGCGGTTGACGAAGAAGGGCCAGCGGCTTGGATTGGCAAGAACAACTTGCTCGGAATCAAACCTGTTTAGGCAAAGTTTTGTCAACCGGCAGTCGGTCATGTTACCGACATCAACCCTCCGGCCGGACTTGTGTGCCTACATTTGGGCCATATTCACCACTTAAGTGCAGAATCACGGTCGGCGTGACTCATTGAGGGTGGAGAAAAAGATGATGGCGCAACGAAGATACCTGCATCGGTGTATCGATCAACCACTTTCCGAACCTCGTCAATGCCTTCAGCAGTATTTTCCATGGGTGTTTCTAGCCACACATCGTTGGGAAAACCATCGTGATCCCGATAGACGTGACCATAGACAACTGAGTCGTCCCACGCTGCTAGGTTAGCGCGTGGATTGGCTCTCGGTAATGGGCTATGTGGAAAGTACGGGTGAGGCAGTGGTTCAGCCCCAGTCCGCAACGCGTGCGGTGTATATCGGTATGAGTATAATCCCGGCAGCAGTATGTTTTATTACAGTGCCGCTTGTTTACCTCTACGACCTGACTGAGAATAAACTGAAAATCGATAATCAGACATGAGCTTCACTGTATGAGGTTGATTTGGCTAAGGCTTCGGGGGCGAAGATTTGATTAAAAACTAATTTCAGGCTAGTGGGTCACCGTGTTTCAATGTCAACAATGACACCCTAAGCAAGCGTTACCTCAGCATTCAAAGGATATATTTATGCCAGCATTTCTTATAGCAGATATCGAAGTTAAGGACCCGGATACCTATGATAGATATCGTAAAAAGAACCCAGAAATTGTGAACAAATTTGGTGGTCGATATATTGCGCGCGGGGGTGAGGTCAAAATTCTGGAAGGTGATTGGACGCCTAGGCGCACCGTAATCATTGAGTTTCCCGATATGGCTTCAATTAATGCTTTCTATGACTCACCCGAGTACACCGACCTACGGAAAATTCGCTGGCAAAGCGCAGACTCAAGATTAGTTGCGATAGAGACACTATCTGCAACTGACACGCCCCGTTAGCACTGCCCATGTTGCTCCCTCAATAATCTTAACCAGGTAGTGGTTATAACTCTTTAACTCACTGATCCTTGTCGGATAGGTGCTTATACCCGCGACATACCTCTTACGGTTAATGCTGCAGATTTACCTCTTCTTGAGGTCGTTCTGGTGTCAGATAAATTCCTAGCCCCGCTACTATAAAAGCAGCAAGAATTAAGCCCATCTCTAGGGCATGTTCCTCTGGCTTGAGCCAAAATTCATCGAGCATGCCCCAGCGGCTTAGTACTTCAATATCAAGCCAGGTGATCACCGTCGTCGGGATGGCATAACGGACGGCAGGTGCCATACGGCCATACTTAATCAAACGAGAGTTCAAATAGACCGCCCAAATAAAAAAGCCGAAGAACACCAGGTAAGTTACGGGGTGTTGTGAACCTAAGATTCGTTCATCATAAAGTGTAAGGTTAACTACATAAAAAAACCAAATAACGACGATAGTCTCGATGGCAGTAATGCGCGCATAATCTCGTTTTTTTGCCGGGCTTGCTTGGCCTGGACCTAGGCGACTATGTTGATGAAGCCACCTAAAAGCGCTGCAACGCGTCTCACAATTAAGATAATACAACAAGGTAAAGGCAAACATTATGATTCCGCTGGCCTGGATAATTTGGAGCCCAGGACTCATTGCAACTTGCCCACCCGCCGTATAGAGCGGTTGCACGTTGAACAGGTGAGCAAAAAACTCCCAGGTAAACTCAAACCATCCTGTCCAGACAAGAATTGCGCCTATAAATCCAAGCCAAGTAGCAGAGCTTTCTTCCTTCTTCAGACCCATCCAGATAAGAACGAAGCCAACGCAGCCGCAAGAAAAACTTGTAAATGCATCCGAGACCTCGCTCCCACCCGCAAATGCGCGCATCACGATAAACAAGCTATGGCCAATCGGCTGAGCTAGAATAACTGTAACGAACGCGATAATGCCAACAAGCGGTGGACGATAAAATTTTCTATACATTGATAAATTTTACTCTGAGACTCCCATCATCCCAAATGGAATATTAAGAATTGCTGTTGTTTTTTTGTTTCTCTTTCTCTGATAATATCTCGGCAAGAGCCCCACAAAGAATACAAGAACAACTAGCCGAACGGACTTATGCTGCGCAAGTTTTTAGTTCAAGTTCATCTTTGGTCCGGATTGATCGCCGGCCTATTGCTAGCGGTTCAGAGCATCACGGGATCTGCAGTCGCGTTTCGCGAAACCGGTAATCTCTGGCTGCATGCCGATGAAATGATTATCCAACCAATGGACACACCAATACTTAAAATATCTGGTGTGCTGACATCTTTTCACGGCACCTTTCCAGAGATACCGCAGAATGTACTGAGTGTACTGTACCCTCAGGCGCCGCACGAAACGTTTTTCATCAGAGTGTGGAAAAACGGGTCACCGGCACCAAACATGTATGTGAGCATGAATCCCTACACTGGCGAGATCACTGGTTGGGGTAATAAATGGCAATATCCGTTTGAGCTGATGTACCGCTTGCACGAACAGCTCTCACTTGGAACAGCGGGAATAAAGATCGTTCATACTAGCGGTTTTCTCATGCTTCTTATGTGTTCAACGGGCCTCTACCTTTGGTGGCCACGGCGGGAATCGCTGAGACAAGCCTTGCAAATAAGACGCAAACCCGTAAGGAGATTCCTTTTGACAGCCCATCGTGTGATAGGAGCTTATAGTTTCGTGTTAGTGTTTTTGGTCGCATTGTCAGGGACAATGATTTTTGGTGTCTTATCCCTATTACCAATAGGCCCAAGCACTCCAAGCGGTTTTGGTATGTTTGCGACGATAGGCATCGACTCAGATACAACAGGGAAACCTGTGCCCGTAGACGTACTTATTGATACGGCCCAATCCTACTTTCCAAACGACAAGATTCGTGACCTGAGTTACGTGCGGTTAAAAAGAGCCGTTTCAGTAGTCTCGCTAATCGATAGTGATGCACCCAACCCTCGCGCACTTAATCGTGTATTTTTTGAACGACAGACTGGTCGGGTAATTACAGTACTTGACTGGGACAAGCTTGATGGCATCGCCCTTATCGAGGATTGGGCAATTCCACTACATTCTGGGGAAATAATAGGCACTCCTGGGCGCCTTCTAGTATTTGTTTCAGGCCTATTTATACCGTTTCTGTTAATTACTGGAGCCCTCTCGTGGTGGAAGAATTTGAAAAGTGAATCGCTTAGAATCAGAAGAGCGAACTAAGAATCATAGAAGACAGCACAACGATTCTTTTGTATAAGTATAGTTCCAGAGAGTATTAGCCATGCGCATTCTACATACCCTTTTATTTGTATTGTTTTTTCCTCTCTTCTTCACGCCCGATGCGCGAGGAGACAGCATAGGATACACTCGCCCTATCGCAGAAAAGGGATACGGCTTTGCACCAAACAGTATAGGGGTGATGTTCAACGCTAGCGATGGTGTCACAAAAAACTACGCCAATGCAGGGAAGTGGTATCGTAAGTCAGCAGGGCACGAATATGGGTCTGCACCAAACAATCTTGGTGTCGTCTATAACGCCAGCGACCTGGTCTCACAAAACTATTCCGAAGCGGGAAAGTGGTACCGTAAGTCACTGGGTCAAAAATATGGCCACGCACCAAACAATCTAGGGGTAATGTTTAACGCCAGCGACGGCATCACAAAGAACTACGCTAATGCAGGGAAGTGGTATCGTAAGTCAGTAGGACACAAATATGAGTTAGCACCAAACAATCCTGGCAGGGAAAAAAACTCAGCCGGCCATGCTTTGAAGAGATAAATTCAACATATGTTGCAAACCTCCAGGTATTGCAGTTGTGGCAAGACCCAACGTGTAAGAGAAGGAAAACAGAAAGGCAGAACTTTGGAACAGTGTTAATTCCGTAAAACAAGTCAAGTAGTGCCATGCTGGTTGATTCCAATAGGCACTGTAGTGACTAACACATAAGAGCTTCGACCCTTAACCTGTCAGCATTAATAAATACGAATCTTTGCAAACTGCTATAACAATGATTCTAAGGTGCCCTTTTCTAAGGCATTACAGTGAGTATTACTGAAACACACATTGAAACCTATGAACGCGACGGGACCGTTCTTATCCCTCATGTTTTTGCTGACTGGACAAAACCACTAGAACACGCAGCGCTTACCGTGATTAAAGGCCAGCGCTCAGGTGCTATTAAAGAAGAAGATTCTGTATCCGGTCATCAGAGCGCGCTTCGCGTTGTAGAAAACTTTGGCGGTGGTGCAGTAGCTCTCAACATTGTCCCCCATCATGCAAACTTCGAACGCTGGCTCATCGAATCACCTGCGGCAAAGATGGTCTCTCAAATAATGCGGAGCAAACAAGTGCGCTTCTGGATCGATGCCACTTTTATCAAAGAAGAAGGAGCCGCGTCGGAAGGCACTCCCTGGCACAATGATACTTGCACCTGGCCGTTCTGGGGTAACCAAATGGCCATACTTTGGATCGCGCTCACGGACGTAGACAAAGATAACGGACCCCTTACAACAGTGCGTGGCAGTCATGTTGGCGATGGCCGGTACTATTCGACATTCTTCCCCGAAAACGAGTCCCCTCCCCCCGGATACAAACCATGGCAAGACCTTCTAGATCAGGCCGAGAGACCTGAGGCAGAAATTCAGACATGGACCATGCAAAGGGGAGACTGCCTGTTTATGCATCCGACTACTATTCATGGGTCAAAGCCGCGAGCTTCTATGAGAGCCCCCCCCAGGCTAGCCTTCAGCACTCGGTGGCTAGGAGACGACGTAGTATGGAAGCCGGACCCACTTACCGCACGCATGACCGCACACGTCAGCAATCATCCAGACATGACTTATGACACCCCACCACCAGATAGCGTAATTCCCACACGGTGGCCTCTCAACCAATGAAATTGTCTCAGGTTTTTTATACCTTTGATGAAAAATGCCCAGTGTTAGTAAAACATGTAGGTAAAGAAGATCAGTTTAAGCCGTTTCTAAAGAGCACAGGTCTTAACCTGAAGGAAATTCCACAATGAAATACTATGCTGTTTTTTTTCTCCCAATATTTTTCACTTTTGCTGTAAGTGCAGAGTGTGTTGAAGGCGATTGCATCAACGGTGTTGGTCGCATGAACTATCAAGATGAATCAGTAGATATAATCGTCAATCCTACGGTCTGGTATAATGGGCAGTGGAAAAACGGTAAACGTCATGGCCAGGGCACTGCCAAACGTGCAAACGGCGGTACCTTTGTTGGCAATTGGAAAGACGACAAAACTAGAGGTCATGCCATCTACACTTTTGTGAATCGTGCCAAGTATGCAATTGAGTGGACGGGGGACAAAGCTCAGACAAAAGGACCTTATGCATACTCCAACGGCGGCAAGTACGTTGGTCTACACGATGGCTTGGAACATGGACATGGTACAGTAATGTACAATGATGGAGGCACCTACCTTGGCGGATATAATCAAGGTAACAAAGAAGGCGAGGGAACCTTTGTCTATCCTAGCGGAGCTATCTACTTTGGGGATTGGAAGGATGGAAAACCGGGCGGACAGGGCAGATTCATTCTTCCCGACGGTAGCGTATATTTCGGGGATTGGGACAATGGAATGCCCAACGGCCAGGGTAGACTGACCAGCGCTGATAATTCGATCAAAGAAGGTATTTGGAAGAATGGTCAATTCGTTACGAAGAATTAGCTAAAGCAAACAACTAGGACTCAAGTAAAGTTAATTTACTCCAGAAATTTGGAATTTGTTGGCTCGCAATTGCATTACTATCGGATGCCTATTCAGAGCCGGCCAGAAAGCTTTTATTACTAGTATCTATCGCCGTCTTCCTCCTTGGGATCCTCAAACTCTTTTAATTCCTTTTGGTCGGGGCCAGGCAGGCCGTTTTCAATCGCCCACCCTTCGTATTCTGCAACATTGCGTGGAGCGAACATAACCTGGTTAGTACCAGTTACTTTGGGCGACTTTGGACCCTCGTATTTACTCGAACGATAGTTAACACTGCCCTCATGATGGTAAGCAGCTAGGGTCGTGATCTTGTCTTTGTTTGGATATAATGCGACAGAGGTTGCACCGTAGCCAGCAAATTTTCCAGCGTTACGATACATAAACCAAACCACACCTTCCCGTGTAATTGTTGTTTTCAAAGTATCTGATCGAGTAGGAATTGGGTAATGGGTAAAATTATCAGCTACCTGGTCGTACTTTGAGATGTAATTATCGGTTGCAACCCAGATATTATCCAAATGATCCGCGTCTGCTTTGTAGGGCGTAGAATATTCAATTCCAAGTCTACGTTCTATTACTGCGCCAGTTTCGGGGTTCAATCCGTAAATGGCACCGCCGATATTTATACCATCCCTTCGCCTACCAGGACTTGCCCAGGTCCCAGCCCAAATCATATCTTTCGAATCTACCCCTGGACGCCTAATATTAGTAGGCTCTTCATCCGTTAGCCTGAAAAAAGTGAATTTCTCAGTCTCAGGATCGAAGCGAGTAACACCGCTATTGTAGTGGTCGGCAAACCAAACCTTATCTTTTGAATCAACAATAATTCCGTATGGGCTGCTGCGCAGAACAGGCACGCTCCAGCGCATGAGAGAGTTCGTTTTTCGATCCCACTTGGTTATTCCACCCGCCGTCATCCAGAGGTTTCCCTTTGTGTCGAATATCTGAGTGTTGCTCGGCCGACCCAACCAGTTATCGACCAGACCGGTTGCAGGATCGAGATGTTTCACCGTACTCCTTGGTTTACCCGGAGAACTGCCACCGCCATTCTCGCTGGTGATATCACCCGAATACCAGATGGTTCCATCTGATTGATCGACCACGAGGCTGCTGCCACCACCATTGCCCTCATAAGCCTTCGCCTCACCGGTTCTCGGATCAGTGCGAATAATGCAACAAGCTGTGTAGGCGTTCCAAACGTTACCATCCCCATCAAAGGTAAGATTATGGGACCAAGGCCAAGTTGGATATTTCTCCGGATCTTCCTTGTAAATGTACTCTATGAACATGGCCTTTTCGAGCGCTTCTAGATCGAGTTTAGCCTCACTACTTAATTGCACCAAACGCGGTTCAGAATCATAACCAAAATTTTCTGTTAGATATTTAATCACGACGTCGCGATCTTCGAGTGGCAACAACTCTGTTTTAAAGTAAGAAGCTTTACCTGCAGGGGCACCGGGAATTCGCTTGTGCATGCGGTCAACCGTTATCGCCCAAGTATATTCGTCCTGAGGTAATCGGCCACCTTGGTATGCGCGGATATGGTTGTATGGGAAGTACTGGACATGATGGCAGCCCAAACAAGTATTCTCTACAATTTCTCGACCACGGCCTGGCGGATAAATTGTCTCGTAATGTGCAATCTTAGCACTACAATCAGGAACTCCTCGCTCACACTCTTCAGCAGGGTAACCACCTACATAATTTGGTATAGCTCGAACATCCTTAACTTCAAAATCAACCGACAGGCGCGAGTCCGCTGACACGTTAATGTGACGCATCTGTGGAGAGAAGCCCTCCAACTGCTCTACTGCCGGCCGAATCGTAACATCATATGCACCCGGAATAAGATTAACTGCTCGATATTTTCCGTTGACGACAAACACTGTATAGCCGACATCCACATCCGTGTTGTAGGCATATACAACCGGTAGCACGTCTGGTCCGGATCCTCTGACTGACCCGGATAGCTGGCCGTATCCCGAAAGTTCTTCGGCCAACGCACCGCTAGGAAATAACAGGGGAAGCACACCACACAACACAGCTAACAAATTTCGCATTTATAGCTCCTATCGAAAAAGCTAAAGCAACAAACCTTAATGCGTGATTTCCAGCGCGGCCACAACTTCATTTACCGCGTTTGTCGAATGAGCACTCTTTATTGTCTCATTCATCAAAGGGAGGAACACCAGCGGGCACCATTCCCTCATGATGGTGTATAATCTGCCAGGAGGAACCCCGCCGCTGCATAATGCAAGTTATACGGATGACCCCAGCGACCGCATTTGGAGATTGGTATGCAAAATCTAGATAATAGCGGGCAATCGCGATGTCAGCGTGGACAGTGGTAAGTATGTCTCTAACTTCCAATGCAAGAGACCCGCGCGCAACCGACTGGGACTTGTCACGAACATGAAACGTCTCACGCTCAGTTTTACCCACTATTAGGTTTGGCTCAAACACATCCCAGATAGTGCAATCATCGTAGAAGCGCTCTTCACGACCTTCAGTCCTGCGCTTGAGAAAATCATCGTGCATACGGCGCACGACGCCTTCAACAGCCCGCCTATCTTGATCAATGTCGGCAACCAGAATTTCGGCTTTCTGTGTCATGGAGCACCATCGATTGCTATAGCCACATCCTGCTGGATTAGAACCTGCAGAATAGAATTAGGTATCTTAGTTTCGACCCATGAGCTTGCCCATTTTTTTGTCGCTCTAACTATCACTAAGTTTTGAGACGGCGAAATCCAAACTCTTTGCTCGCCGTGGCCGACGAAAACGACCATGTCGTCGACAAGATAACGTTCTGATGAAACTCTATAATCATTACTCTCCTTTAATCTAATACGATCCTGGGTGATGTAGTCGCTGCCCAACCATATCTGGTAGCCGTACCAACCAACGTTGGGGGAAGGCTGAAGCATCTCATCAATCCACGTGGCTGGAACAATCTGTTTTCCATTATGGACTCCGCGATTGATTATCAACTGCCCCAATTTTGCCCAGTCGTAGGGACGAGAAAAAATACAGCAAGACTTCATCACCGATCCTTCTTCCCGGTCCAGATACATTAACGCATCTGCCAGTTCCAATGGTCGCCATAGTTTTTCTGATAGGTAGTTAGCGTAACGCTGGCCAGTTGCACGCTCGATTACTATCCCAAGCAAATTAGTCTCTTCGTTGTTGTACTCATATTCTGATCCAGCTGGAGTGACCTGCTCCAAATCCAGGATCATTCCGTCAAAATCGTCACCGAAGTTGTACCACACGCCTCGGTTACGCAAATTAATGTCATACGAAGTCGACATTTGCTCTAGGCCTAAGGACATCCAGAGAGCTTGACGAATAGTAGATGAGCCTCGGTTATCCTGTCCCCACTCTTCTATATATATACCAATGGGGTCATCGACGGACTCAATGTGTCCCTCTTCAATAGCAACGCCCAAAAGCATGGCCAGCACCGTCTTTGACATCGATTGAGGATTAAACAAAGTTTCTCGATTAGCGCCACCCCAATACTCTTCAACTTGGATGGCCTCATTGTGCATCACAATTAAGCCTTGGGATCCCTGGCCTTCTGCATAAGCAGTAACTTCGTCAACAATATTCTCAGGTATAATAGATGCCTGCAGTTTCTCCGGCAAAATATTATCCCGTTTATTTCCCTTAACGACCTCGACAGGATCAAACCAGGATTGAGGAACAGTTAGTGGATCGCCCGAATGAGTAATATAGCGACTTAGAAGTTTCCGCTCTGAAAAGGCAACGATAGAACCAGCGATGGCAACCACCACTGCTATCCATGCCGCGTATCTCAAGAACTTTTTCATAGTGCAGTCCCCTAACACCTACGTTTTATTTGTATCCCTTTGCGGAACAAACTTCATATACTCAAGAACATTACTGACGTCGGCTGGACGCGGAAAAGATTTTGGCACGGGGTTACCTGGCGTCCGTGTTTGGCCAATCGCCCGAAACCAATCTTCGAGTCCAGGCGGAAAAAATACCCAAAATAATTTCATGTCTATCTTACCTGTATTTTCGATTAGGTGACGTGCGTAGCGCCCAAATAGAACTGTTGTGCCTGGCTTTAAATCGTAGCTGTCGTGCTCTATTTCACACCGACCAGTACCTTCATAGATAAAAATTAGCTCGTGGTTTTGCTTATGACCGTGTTCTCGTACATGACAGCCGGGAGGCAACACCTGTGTACCAGATGAAAACGTGTCATAGGGCATGTTGGTCGGTGTCAAATTAATTGACACATAGCCGCAAGCAGGTTCGGGTTGCCAAATTGACTCACCTTCTTCGGGGCCAATAACAGCCCACCATGGCTTATTAACCTCATCAGGCATGGTCGCCCCTCCTGTATTGGTCCTGAATAAAACACATAACCGCTTCGTTATAGGCTTTTACCGCGACCTGCGGTACAAAATGCCCGCCAAACGGTAGAATAATTTTTTGGGAATTTGGTATGAGCTTTGCTAATTCATCCGCGAACGACCGCGGCGTTATCTGATCATCTGCTGCACCAATAATCAGTGTTGGAACAGTAATCATGGAAACAAAGTCACGCAAATCATGATCGAGAACGGCCTCAATCCGCGATGTTTCAATTTCCTTTCCTGGGAAGGCTGCTAGCCTATCTTCGCGGTTTTCAGCAAGTAAAACTGCATTATCGCATAGGACTTGTGGTGGATAGGCCCGCAGGATACCGTCCGACAAATAAGCTTCCGGGCCTAATTCATTGAGGATACGAGACCGAAGCTGGAAAAGTTCCTGAAAATATGGACTTGGCCCCGCCCAGGTCGCACTCAGCACAATACAGGACAAACGATCGCTATGCTTTAGGGCAAGGTATTGGGTAATAGCACCTCCTGTGGAGTGTCCGACCATAGCTACTTTTGATACAAAAAGAGCATCCATCAAACGCAACACATCATCGGCCATCTGCGCCACTGAATAGGAGATCAGAGATTTAGTGCTGCCACCTGTCCCCCTATGATCGTGCGTAATAACTCGATACTGCTCAGCAAACGGTTTCACCTGATTCGTCCAAAAGGATGCCCTGCCGCCCAGGCCAGAAATCAACAATATTGGCGCGCCGTTTCCGGTGATCTGCACACATAAGTCAACTTCGCCAATGGAAATTTTTTGCATATTACTAATCATACTGGGGATTCCATCTTGTACGCACTGCTACCGATAAGTAACAAAACGCTCAAACCCACACAATTCTGACTATCACTTAGCCAAAAAAATACCAGCGGTTTAAGTACCGCAACCTATTTCCCTATTTTTCGGCTACAAGAACATTGATCGTCCCAAAACCCGTCATGTATCCCTTTGTCCCCTTCGTCGTAGCACTAGTGGCAGACATATAAGATGTTTTACCAAAAGCAACTTTGGCATTTCCATCATGTTCCACAAGCGGCAGCATGTCATGGATCTTTTGGCGGTAGCGCGTCGAGTAATCTCCGAGATTCTGTTCGCACGAATTTTCTTAGGAGCAATATTCAGGATCCTAATACTTATCTGCGCCACACAACGGGAAATAGAGCTGCGTCATCGGGATGGACCCCAGGCGTCATGTTTTCGAACGGCAAGCCTGGAGTATTGACACACTCAGGACGTGGGTCCCAGACCACATCATCACCAAACCACCGCGTCGTCAGGGCAATACGATCCTGAGTCGGATGACGATTGGCACCAGCACCGTGATAGACGCGTGGATGAATTAGGATAGCATCACCCGGATTCATATCGAACGACAAGAAACGGATATCCGAGTCTCCACGGTGCTGCTCATAATCGATGTAATCTGGTCTGTCCATTGGCCGATCTAAAAGCCTCGAATTAAATGCGCGGGGCCATTGCATTACGGTGTCTTTGTGGCTCCCAGCAATACACTCAAGACTATTAAGGTCCTTATCAATGGGCGTGAGGGCAAGCCAAAACGATGGCAACATTTCGCCCTTACAGGGCCAGGCTGCAAAGTCCGAATGCCAATATGTGCCAATGTTACACGCCGCATCCTTGACAAACATCTGATCCCAAAAAAATCGGACGGTATTGGACTCAATGACTCGGCCTACAATTTCACCTGCGGGTGATTCGGTACCGTAGGCCATGAAATCTGTGTCCCATAAATGCATGAACTTTGCGCTCATAAAGCCGCCCCCTTTTCGCTCCTTGCGCCGCTGCTTACCATCGATCGCCTCAATCTCGGATAACAAACGAGGGTCATTGGTAAGCAATTCGCGCGGGAGGTGATAGGACGGTTTGCCCGCTTCCATTTCTCTACGCATACGGAGCCAAGATTCAGTAAGTCTCTCAACCCACTCTTGATCAATCATGCCTTTGAGCAGGACAACACCATCCCGTTTGTACAAGTCAATATGGTTTTGAGTAACCGGCTTTAGTGGGTGCTTATTCACAATATCAGTTAGTTAGTAGTCTCAACACAATTCGTTCAAGTCTTTGATCAAGACGGGTCAACCTCTGGCACCGGGAGTTTACTAAACTCTCCGTTGTAAGGAGCATATGATTTAATCTTCAACTTCAAGTGTTTTATCAACCACTTACCATTTTGACGCACGTATTCTTCATCATAGAGGGCCGTGAGGACCATTGCTTGATTACCCTCGTGCATCACCAATGGTTGCCACAACAACCATTGACCGGTCGCTGTATCACCATCGACCTCGATAATAGGATTCATGACATAGTGTAGTGCAAATTTGACGAACTCCGGAGTACTAGAAAAATAATCCTTAATCCCTTGCCTAGTGGTTGCTCCGCCATATTCAGCACCATCCCAGACAGCGTCCTCAGTAAACAACACGGCCAGTTTCTCCACGTTGTAATTATCGTCACAAGCCGCCGCATACCGTCGCTTTAGATTCTTGATGTCTTCTATAGCCGCCAACCGCTGAACTTGCTGCTCTAAGCTCATCGAGCTTCCGGTCGAGGACACCCGCGCAAACCCTTGGTCACCTACAGGTAGAACACCCAAGACAACCATGGCGAATACCTTTATCAACCAGTGACTGGATATAGTACCTGCGTTATTCCTCATGGATGATTCCTAAGATTGTCCGCGACTAGGAGATGCAGATCAGAAATGGACGAGCCCACGTCAAATTCTGTCTCACTACTGTCTCTTTGAAAGAACTCGAGGACCTCGCCATTTAGGCCAAAAAAAGTACGCAATCGAATAGCGCCCCACGGTGGGATCGTGAGCCCAGCACCTTCCCCAATAGCAAGCCCACCCAAGCCAGTGACAAGTTCGGCCGTGTGTTCCAGATCATCGGTTTCAAAACTGAGAGCAAGAATACCTATATTGGGCGGAACTGCCACATTGCGTTTGTCGGCACCAGGGTTTCCCTCATGCGCTGTAATCTCGACACGCCCCAAAGGACTCAACTCTGGTTTCTGAAGGTTAACATTGCGTAATTCGGACCCCTCCGGCAGACCAGTAAGCCATTCCACATCCTTTAACACCTGATCATATAGAACGGAAAAACCAAGGCCCTGATAAAAAGACTTAGAGCGGTCCGCATCATTTGAATGCATAACTACCGTATGAATACCACTCGTTAGTGTCTCCAGCTCCCCAAAGTGGTTGGCAACTTTGCTACCGCTCAACTCGAAGACGTCGATGACTAGACCATCCGGATCGACCCACTGACACTCGTCGGCGGACACACCATCAAAAACTGGCCAGTGTTTCCTCTCGGTCCGCTTGTGAGCCCCGGATGCCTCAAGCGAGGCGAGCGTCTGATCAAGCGACCTAACCCGAAAATTAAGCGCAAACGGCCCAGTATCGTGAAAGTGGTCATCTTCATCCCAGATGTGCTCCCCAGGACTGCTGAAACTCAACAGACGTATCACCGAACTATCAACACCTGGTGGTCCCATTACGGCATACCTGCCTCTAAGACCGTGCGGCAGTCGCCATGCTAGCGCCAAATCCCTATCATGATCTGAAAAATCGCCGAGGCCCTTGCTCTCATACCCTAAACCAGAGGAAAAAAACGACGCCGCACGGTCTAAATCGCTGACGGCTACAGTGACAGAGCGGAGTTCTGAAATCACAGCGAAGTATCCTTATCTTTACGGGACCACCTGGATTACGGCTTAGAAAGTATAGCTAAGAGCCATTCCAATCTCACGAGTTGGACCAAAAAACACCGTCGAATAAGGAACTAATGATACTTCTTCACCAGCGACACGATATACCGCATTACCAAGATTTTTTCCGTAAACTGAAAGATTCCAGTCTTCTTCAGCTTTAGAAATTATCAATCTGGCATTTATCAAGCTATAACCGTCCTCTTGTACATTCACCGAATTATTAATTAGCTGGAAGTACTGATCGCGGTGACTCCAATCTAAACCAAACATTCCATCAAATTTGCTGATTGGAAAGTTGTATTCAAAGCCGAGCATTGAATTAAACCTTGGCGCCTGTGGTAGTGTATTCCCAGTAGTTAGGTTGAAGCCTACGCGTGGTTCAATCTCGTCATTATCAATAAACCCAAATGCACCAACTAGCTGAAGTCTCTCGCTTATCAACCATCGCGACTCTAGTTCCGCACCGGGAAACGATGCCTGACCTGCATTATCCGTCGCAATAACTATACCTCCCATACCATCAGTAGAAATCGCGGAAAGCTGAATGTCTTCATATTCACTCAGGAATACTGCCGCATTCAATCTGAGAGTGTTGTCTGCCAGTGTGCTTTTTATTCCGATTTCATAGGATTTGTTGATTTCCTTATCGAACGGTATGAAATCGCCCTGAGAAAAAGGACGACCGTTAAAACCGCCGCTTCGAAAACCCTCTGTATAAGACGCATAGATCATAAGATCAGGGCTCGCCGTGTACTCAATCCCAATTTTTGGGGATGTTGCCGAAAAATCCTCTTCGACTGCAGTTCTTGCAATGCCAAATGCGGGGTGTTCACCATCAAACTTCTTGGTCTCATCCGAGTATCGCAGCCCCCCAGTAATACTAAACTGGTCCGAAATTCGGTAGGTGAATTGCCCAAACGCCGCATACGAGTGAGTGGTGTTCAGCGTGCTCACAAAACGCGGCTCTAAAAAGAACACCACATCGCTGCGAAAGTCTCCATCCTCAGTAAAATAATAGGCCCCAACCAGCCAATCCAGCCTGTCTTCAAGTGAGTTTCCAAATAACTGAAATTCCTGACTGAACTGATCTTGCTCAAAATCGGCGACATGATCGATAAAGGGTAAAATACTGCCATCAAAGTCCTGCCCTGAGTTACCTTTCTGTTCGCGGTAGGCCGTTATTGACTTAAAATTGGCATTACCGATAGCCCAATCTGCTTGCAGGGAAACGCCTGTCACATCCAAGTTGTCATGTGTTGGCGCACTTAAAACAACACTGCGCGGGTCTTCTTTTGGAATCGGCATGATTCCAGCAATCTGGCCATGAGGAATAACGGTCCCGCTACGATGGGATTTGTCAAACGTGAAGTATAACTGAAAGTCGTCGTTTGAATCGTAAAGCAGGGCCAACCGAGCAGCCACATCGTCATCCTCACCGAGTCCTTCTCCAGACAACGATAGCGTCGCAAAGTCAAAAACTGTGTTTACGCCATAACCACTGCTGGTTTTGCCAAGGATGCTGACCTTACCTGCAAGGTTATCTGAAATTGGAAAATCCAAAGATAAGCGTCCCCTAAATTTACCCTGCGCACCATCGGTGTACATTCCGGCTAAGAATTCAGCTTTACCCCCAAACTCACCTCGAGGTTTAGCGCTTACGACACTAACCGCACCGCCAACCGTATTGCGGCCGAATAGCGTGCCCTGCGGCCCGCGCAGCACTTCAACGCGTTCTATGTCAACCAAATCCAAAGCTGAACCGGTTACTCTGGCAAGATAGACGCCGTCGAGATACAAGCCTACCCCCGGTTCTGTTGTAGTGATGAAGTCGACTTGTCCTATGCCGCGAATCGTGAGACTAGCAGAGCCTAAAGATGCCGCTGGCGTAGGCACTATCTGCAGGTTTGGCACATAATTATGGATTTCCGGCAGTGAAAACAGCTGTCTATTTTCTAGATCGCGTGATGTCAGTGCGGTAATCGCGATCGGTATAGCCTGCAAATTCTCTTCGCGCTTAAGAGCGGTCACCAGGACTTCTTCGATGTACAATTCCTGTGCACGAGCTATTTCAAAAGTGAAAGATGAGCCCAGACACACAATTAAAGCAGAAGTTAAAGTAAATAGAGACTTGATAAGCCTTAAATGCATAACGATACAACCTATCACAAATTGAATTGGGGCCTCACTATGACCTTTAATTTCATCTATATCAAAAGTTCATCTATATCAAAAGAAAGTATCGTAAACGCCAATCAAAACATTCTAACTAAGTCTCATAGCGGAAGCATCATAATGGTGTGTTAATTTCTAGGTGCAACCAACATCAGAAATAGATCTCAATAGCTTAAATCTCGCAGCCCTACCTTCAGAACCGCGTAATGGGTCCCTCCCCGACATTTGCATGCAGCGATCCCGCCAAGTTGGCTCCAGTATAAAAACCAAGCCGGGAGCCGCAGTGATTATTCAATAGTTGACATGAACTCGGCAGCAAGGGTGGCCCAACGCCTAGGTTCAGCCATGAACTCAAGAAGGTTGCCTTTTGAGAACTCGACATACTTAAAGTCGGGTCGCGCCTCGGCAGTCCGCAGATCCATATAGTGGATGCTGTCCTGCAAATCTGACAAGATCAAGCCCGGCACCTTAATCGCTTTCAAGTCGGGAAGCATATTGTAGTGAAATGCTGCCCAATGGCCGATGTCAGGACCCTGAATGTAGGATGTAATGAGAGTCCACATCTTGGCGTCCAGAATAGCTTGGCGGTCAGGCGGCGTTTGCGGTTGGAACGCCCGCTTCATATGTGAGCCATCAGCGCGTGGCGTCCGAGGCGCTCCTTTTGCGCTCCTCGCAAGGTAGCCGTCCCATTCCTCCTGTGTGGCTAGCGCTGAACCATGAATGATAATTGCACTAACCCGATCAGGATAATTGGCCGCAAACGATGCTGCAATCAAGCCACCAGTATGATGGCCTGCTACTACAATCTTGTCCAAGTTCAGTTGGTCAAATACGTGCACAAGGTTGTCAGCATAATCGCGGATAGTTGGCTGCTCCGATGGTTGATCCGAGTTCCCATAACCCGGGGTATCCAGCGCAATAGCGCGAACACCCATTTCGACTAAGGCGTTTTGGACCTCAGCAAACTGAACCATCGACATCGGCGACTGATGCATCAGAACAATCGGATGTTTGAAGTCACGGGGTCCCAAATCACGATAGTGCACCTGCCCCATAGGCGTGGGCACGTACCCCTTGCCTCCAGTAAGGACTCCCCATCCACGCCAATCGTCAGTAGAAGTACCCCGCATTGTCTCGGCAGCATCCGAAGAGGTGCCTAAAATTAAGGTAGCAAAAAATACGATAGTGGCGAAAGATCTCAATAAATACCCGTTGCACATTTTCTTCGAACTCCCTAAAGATTTTAACCATTAGAAGTCTTCTCTAAATTCCAGTGTAGCAGAAGCCTTCGCGGCAGCGAAGGCTTTAAGAGCTTCTCTACTCACATAGAAGCAAATAGTGCCCGGGCGCCATGCACTTCCACGGTCCGGCCGCACCCGGCGTAACGCCGGCGTGGCGCTGCCCTTGTCTGGCGACCTAGCCAGCCCAATTCATGGTTCTGCAACTTTGACAAGCGAACAAGCTGCCGATCTCCTCGCTGGCCG
>Ga0315336_1003194_pt1 | contig 22546 bp, 13 predicted proteins | sample ASW5metaG_FD_204512 | JGI IMG/M metagenome (GOLD analysis project Ga0315336, IMG submission 204512) | Ammonia-oxidizing marine archaeal communities from Monterey Bay, California, United States - ASW #5 | ecosystem: Environmental > Aquatic > Marine > Intertidal zone | place: USA: California... | reverse complement strand
CGATTACGGCAATGAGCCGCTTAAACGAATACGAAATGGTAAGGATATTGCGCCGAGGTAATCATGACGTTGTATCCTCCAGAATTACCGGATGACTGGAGAATTGGTTCTGAATGGAAGAGTCGTCCAGAGCGGGACACCGGGCTCGGATTTTGGCGCAGACTTGGATGTATTTAGAGGGTCGCCCGGTTTTTTCCTGTAAAATATGGAGACCGGGTGATCTCCATTTGTTAGGTACATCATGAGACCGCGTAGTATCGTTACTGAAGATTGGGTTGTTAAATGGAGTAGCTATGACGAAGAAAGATCTGCGTTCAGAGCAGTTTGGAACGATGGTCGCTCTGGGAGAGAGTACGACCGCAGGCGGTTGGAGCACAACGCCTGATCGCTGCTGGGTGCCCATACTGGGGGCGCTCATCAACGATTTTCAGTCTGCGCCGATGACGGTAGTCAATTCCGGAATCGGAGCAAATGTTATTTCAACCCGTAGCCCCTCCTATGAGCACAGCGGAAAACCTGCAGCGGACGAACGCCTCGACAAGCACGTGATAGCTCATCGACCGGATTTACTCATCATCTCCTACGGGCTCAACGATGCGCGAGGAGGCACATCACTCGATCTCTTTCGGGAGCGGTTGGTCGGTCTCGTGCGCCGCGTGCGAGAGCAGATCGAGCCCGCCATCGCGCTCCTGGGCCCATACTACATGACTGACTTCGCACTGGAAGGCCCGGTTTGGGGCCATGCGGACCTTTCTCTCTTCCAGCGCTTCAACCAGGCTGTCGCCGAAGTGGCCGCGGAGCAAGAGTGTCTGTACGTCGACCTGCTGGCAGCAAACGGCGTTACAGATTGGATGGTGCACCACGACGGCGTACATCAGAACGACCTCGGACACAGAATCGTCGCGAACCGGATTTTCGAGGTACTGGCTCAGAACTGTTCGTGCCTGGCGAAGAAGACCGAGGAGGTGGAGAAGACCAGTATCCTGTGGCGGAACGAGTCAGCCCTCCAAGCGGATTACGGACATTGAGCCGGAGAACGAGTCGCTCTCAACCCAACCGGCAAATGGAGACGAGGCGGTAACCCGCGCGCCTCACATGGAATCGGTTTTTATAGTGTTTAAGATCTGAACGTCGCGGCATGATGCATAATCCGTACGATCAGACAACAAACGTTGTATTCGGAATCTGCTCCGATGTTCACCAGGATATCATGCACGATGCATCTCGTCGTCTTCAGGTGTTCGTGGATTCTGCCAATGCAGCTGAGGCCGACTTCAGCATCCAGCTTGGCGACTTCTGTATGCCCAAAAGAGAGAATCGCAGTTTCTCCGATATTTGGAAGACTCTTGAGAGATCAGGCTATCACGTTCTGGGTAATCATGACATGGATGGCGGATGTACACGGGAGCAGAATGTATCTTACCTCTCGATGACGGGACGGTATTACTCCTTCGATATGAAAGGTTGGCATTTTGTGGTCCTGGACGGGAACGATCCTCTCAACCAGGCCGATCAGGGCTATCCGCACACAGTGACCGATCCCCTTAACCCTCCCGAGTTGGGCTATCAGTGTAACATCGCTGAGGATCAACTCATGTGGTTGCGAGCCGATCTGGAGGCTACAAAACTGCCCGTCGTTGTTTTCGTTCACCAGTCACCCGAACTTTCACTTCTCAGTGGGGAACGAGTTCGGACGCTCTTCGAAACGACAAATGCGCATGCCGGCTGGCAGAAGGTGTTGGCCTGCTTCAATGGTCATGACCACATAGACCACGAAGTTAATATTAACGGCATATGGTACATCCACATCAATAGCATGTCCTGCTATTGGCTGGGGGAAGAGTATATCTGTGAACGATATACTAAGGAGATAGACAAGCAGTTTCCTCTGATCAAGTATACGGCCCCCTATAAAGATCCATTGTATGCCATGGTTACATTGGAGGTCGGCGGGAAAATATCTATCGATGGTGTGCGAAGCGATTGGGTCGGGTCCTCGCCAAGAGAGATGGGACACCGCGGCAAACACGTCAGTCCATGTATCGTTTCTCGTATACTTCATCACCCGGAATAGTCGGACGCGCAATATACTTATACATGCACTACAGTAAAAAGGGAGAATGACAAATGCGGGTTCTTATCATGTGTGACATGGAAGGTGTGAGTGGCATCGTCGTATGGGAGCAGGTAATCGGCGGTTCGGACATGTATGAAGAAGGGCGCAAACTGTATACCGAGGAGATCAATGCAGCTGTCCGCGGAGCGAGGGCTGCCGGCGCAACGCAAATCGTCGTAGTCGATTGTCACGGCGCCGGGAAAGGATGGACATTCAACTCGCTGATCCCGGACCAGCTCGAACCCGATTGTGAATGGGTCGCCCATCATGGATGGGGCCGCTATACCGAGATGTGGGAAAATGGCTGCGACGCTTGTCTCCTCATCGGAATGCACGCCCGCAACGGCACGCCTGACGGTGTTCTATGTCACACCATTTCTGGGCCCCAATACAGAAATCTCTGGTTCAATGACGACCTCGTCGGCGAAACCGGTGTCAATGCTGCGCTCAACGGGCACTACGGCGTGCCGGTGTTACTTGTCGCGGGTGACGAGGCGGTCTGTCGAGAGGCCAGGGAGCTACTCGGTAATGATCTTCCCACCGTGGCGGTGAAAAAGGGTCTCAGCCGATTCAGTGCCCGGCAAATCCCGCCGGTGCGTGCCCGACAGATGATCGAAGATGCCGCCAGAGACGCACTCCAGAATCTTACCGTAACCAAGCCTTACGTGCCCGACAGGCCAACGAGCATAAAGATCGAAGTTTCCGACGTGGACAAGCTCGCCGAGTTCAAAGGCCGTGCCGGCGTCGAGATTACCGGCCCACAGACCGCCGAAAGCAAGGCGAAGGATTGGATGACTGCATGGAATCAGTTCTGGCCATTTACTTGAACGTTTGTGTGTTCACGATTTCTCAGGCCGAACGCAAGCAGCACCCGTCATCCCTCACCTCGCAACGATCACCGGTGCAAACCAATCCGCGACCGAATCGCGCGCCTCTCCCTCGGAGGCAAATTCCAGGTGGACGTATTGACCCGCGTAGGGTGTCAGGTCGACGTCAAAGCTTTGAATCCGGAACGGCGGCTCGCCGGGATCGATGTTCAAGACTTCTCCGCCGTTCACGCGGACGATGCCCGTTCCCCGTGATTTGAGCGATACCTGCCTCTGCCCATAAGCCCCTTGGAGCCTGATGCTCTTTGACTCGGGAATCCTGCCGACGATTTGCCCGGTACCGCCCACGTGAATGTAAAACCCGTGGCAGGGCTCGAGTTCCTGCGCCGGCCCGTCCGCGGGATAGCCCTGCATTACGTGACGCCCGAAGTACCAGCTTCGTTGAAGGTTCGGCGCCTCCCAGGGAAAATCGACACACGGCCCCTTCAGTTCCACGTCTTTTTGCTGAACCGCCAGCAATTGGGCCGGATCATCCGGATCCGCGTCAACCTCCACAACCGCGGTCCTGGTCACGGGATCGACCTCAACGGATTCCCCGTTCAGATAAACATCGTAGCGATCGTCCGGCACCGCCATGGCCATCTCGCCATGTCCCGAAAAGAACAACTGGTAAAAGGAACCATCGTGACCGATGTCCTGGTGCCGGATCCGCCAGTTCGGCTCGCTCCACCTTGCGAAATCATCCGGAATGGACGTCACATGAAACCGGTCGTGGTCAAGCCGGCCGCCTTCTTCGAGGGCGTACGTGCTCCCCGAATCCAGTCCGATGATCGTATTCCCATTGAACAGCAACGGATCGTAAAACGACCCGACGGAAACTTCCCACTCCCGCACAACCCCGGGACCTTTCCATTCGCTCACTCCCGTAATCCTCGTACCTACCCCGAGCGGTTCTTTGCCTGGCGCGTATATGACGAGGCCCCGGCGATCGGGATGCTTTTCAAAGTACGCCGTGACTCCGTCTCTTCCCCGGTACCCAAAGAGCTTGACCCCTCCCGTGCCAATCCTCTCATCGAAGACCGGAGCAATGCCTCCCCCCCCACCCTCGATATACGTAGAGAATCTATGCCGGGGCAACCGGACATCGGGCACGAGACCGTATTCCAGGAAAGCTTCGGCAATCTGCACCCATGATTCCTCAGTGGCCGACGGCAGAAAAAAACCGAAGGACTGGTTGGAGTCCATGGCGATTTCCCGCGTGGGCGAAACCATGTGCGATTCCGGAAGGATGTTGATGAAGTTGTGGAAGATATACCCGCCCAGCGGATGTCCCGTTCCCATTTGAGACAGGGCGAAACTTGCGTAGCGTGCTGACATGGGATTGAATTGCTCGGTCTCTACCGCTACGCCCGGATAGGCTTCCAATGTTTCTTTCATCAAAAGAATCAACCCTTTGCTACCGTCCACGCCATCCACGATGGGTTGCCCGCCGCCGCTTGCGGTCTGGTCCCAATAAATCATGTCCACGCCCGCGTCAACCAGCTCACGACATTGCGCAATCACGTAGTCTCGAAACGGCTTTAACGCGGCCGAGCAATAGGCGAAAGTGTCGGTCCCTTCATACTTAGGGTCCCCGTTCTCGAACGTGCCTACTTCCAAAAGTCCGCGGCGGAATCTTTCAAGGAGTTCGGGATTCCTGTAATCGATGCCCTTCGGGTTTACATGTGCACCGACATGAAAACCGAGGTCGCGCGCGCGGCGAAACCAGCGCTTCGCCGTTTCCGTCGGCGCAAAGTCAGGCCAGTAATGGCCGATCGGGTGATGCCGATAAGCGACCTCCCGGCCGACAACGGTCCGGGCCGGGTCGACGCGTTTGGCCAGCACTTCCAGCCGGTCAAAGTCTCCTACCCTGACATAGGTCTGCACCTTGATATCTTTGACCCATTCCGGATGGTGCCCTGTGCCCAGGCGTGCATAGCCGGCGTCCTGCTCCATCCACGCGATGTGCGGATCCACCGCGTCCGCCCAATGCCCTTTGTACGCCCGTATCCTGATTTCCATGATCCCGGGCTTCCGGGTGGGAATGGGAATGTTTCTCTGAATGCGCAAATCCGTAGCCGTTCCCTTTCCATTGGCCACGATATGGGTATGCCAGTTCTCATTCCCACGCGCTTCTACCAGCCAGCCTTGTCCGTCGCCCTCAAATAGCGCAATCGGTACAGCGCCATTCGCCGACCCTTTCCATGGCGCCGGATAAACGTGACCAACCCCTCCGCCGGCGACCATCACCAGGTTGTGAGCGAACATGTCAAACCCGGTGATGTCGTATCGCAGGCTCCCCTCCAACTCGGGTGATTCCGCGGAAATTTGCAGAATCAAATCGCCCGCGCCGGGCTCGATCGAGTAGTGAAGCCGAACGTTGATCCGGTTGTCGGCCTGTATGGTTACCTCCAACCCGCCGGGCTTCACTTTCTGCTCCACGCTGCTTGCATCCAGATCAATGCTCCGCTTCCCAAAAAGGGGAATGGTGTTCGGCAATTTCTGGGGATCGGTCTTCAGCAGGATTCGGCCGTTCAATTTGTCGAATAACTCGACAAGCCGCCCTGCCTGAAAGGTCGCCTCGAGCGCATCGTTCTCCAACGTTGCGTGGTACGTCTCATCCTGCCAGGATTCCGCCGCTTGAAGGGCCGGGCAAATCGTTAAGGTCGGCCCCAGGATCATCCACAGCGCGAAACCGCGCACCGATCCTCTACCGAAACGCCTCCCCGAAATTTGAACCGCAATCATGATCTACTCCTTTTCGTGTACGAACTCTTGCATTTCAGTTCGACCTCAAGTCAAAAACGTTCACGTCAAAGCCAACCCTCGTCACCCACGAGGTTGTGCCCGAAAAAGGACAGACAGTCCAGGACTCTCTCCGGGTTGACTTCCCGCCCGTTCCGGCATAATCCTGTCTCCGAAAGCAACCATGCCGCATTGCTCCATGGGCGTAAGGAGACGAAAAGAAGTGTCTGCGCTACGATCCTCTATTCTGCTGGCCTGTGTTACGGGCACAACCGCAATCTCCGCCGCTGTCGAGGCAAGTGAACTTTGGCGAGGGGCCTCGAACCGCTCCGTGCTCAGCAACCATGCCTTGGAGGCGCGTTTCCAGGCGGGGTTGGTATATCAGGTGGTCGACCGCGCCACAGGCAATGCGCTGTTACACGTTGATCCATCGACGCTGCCTTCGAAGCAACCTGTGTTCGGAACGAAGCCGATGGACCTGGATGCGTGCGCCGTTTCCACGGAGGCCGGGCGCAGCACGGTGAGCAGCCGGTTCCGCGCCCCCGATGGAGCGGAATGGACCCTGCGGTGGACCATCGAGCCGGGCCAAGGCGACCTCATTCTACATTCCTCCTGTTCAGATACGCAATCAGTAGAGGAGTGCCGGGTCGTTCTCTTCGGCTGCGACATCTCGCGGCACAACCTGGTGATTGTGAACTGCTCCGGCGTTGGCGAGCAGTACCATGCGCCGTGGAACGGCAACGTGGTCGGCGATCCGGAGACCGGTGGCTCTCCCATGAGCGTGCTCCAACCCCTGGTGGCCTTATTTGACGGCGGTAATAGCGGTTGGGTCGTCGAGGGGCGTGAACCGCGCATCGGCCCCGCGCTCCTCATGGTTCGCGGGGAGGGCGGCACGGCCAACCTGGGGCTGACCCGGCGATTCCTCGCGCCCGTGAAGACCCCGGGAATGTATGAGATACGCATCCGGGCCTACCAGGGCCGGTGGGAGAATGCAGTGGATCCGCACATCCGGTGGATGGAGCATGACGCCGGGTTTACACCCATCGAGCGGCTGCCGGAAGAGCGGGCGTGGGTAAAGGAGATCAAGAACCAGGCCTACGTGCGGCTCGGCGACTTCGACGGGCTTGAGCAGCTGGCAAAGCGCCTGGACCCCACCAAGACCTTGGTGGGCAGGGTATACGGTTGGCGCAAATACGGAGAATACCCCAAGATGCCGAACTACGAGATCTCCGACGCGGCCGCAAAGTGGTTCCGCCGGGCGCGCGAACTCGGTTTCCACGTCGGGGCGGGGTTCAGCGCATTCCTGGTCGATGCCAACACGCCTGAGCTGGTGGAGCAGTTTCGTCCCGGCTTTGCAGAGATGGGCACGGACAAGGACGGAAACAAGATCTACCAAACGCTGCCTTCCTCGCCGTCTCCGATCCTATACACATACTACTGCACCCCGGCCTTCAAACCGTACCGCAAGTACTTCGTGGCCCAGGTGCGCCATGCCGTCGAGGCCGGTGCCGATGTCATCTACCTGGACGAAGCGGCGTGGCCAAGCGGCGCCGCCGTGGTGGACGGAATGGATGGGGTCCAGGGCGTAATGGAGTTGGAAAAAGAAATTCTGGCCGCCTATCCCCACGTGGCCATCGAGACCGAACAGTTCAACCCGATGGCATCCCGGTACGCCTCTTTCGCCCTCACACAGATGCACGCCGGTCATCCGCTCGGGGGATATATTTTTCACCGCTTCATCCACATCGTGCCCGAGGGCATCGTCTCATCCCCCACCGACGCGATCTATCTCGATGCCTTCCAGTCCTACGGCTACATCCTGCCGGGTGTGCTGTCGGAGTTGACGTGGCTGGAAACCGCGAAGGCGTTCCAGGACTATGACCTGAAGCCGGAGTCCAGGCTGGTGATGCAGTGGTTCAGGGCCTTCACCTCGGACCCGTCAGGCGGACTGGTCCCCCTGCTCGACGCCCCTCCTGCGGAAGGCATTAAACTATTCGGCTATCGAGGCAGGCAAGGCGTCACCGCATATTTCGAGAAGCATCCGACCAAGCGTGGCCTGATCGTTTATGAACAAGGCAAGCCGCCCCGGTGGTTCGGAACGCGGGTGGCCGGCATCCGGGACTGGCCGGGACCGGGCGTCCTAAAGGAGTGGATCCCCGGCGTGGACAAGGAAGTGGACTGGTTGATCTACGACGGCGGCAGGCAACTCGCGCTGAAACCCGAGAAAACGTACCGCCTCGATGAGTCCTCCCGGCACTTGCCGCAACGATTTCATATCAGGTGCGTACCGGCCGACTTTGCCCTGTACGACAAATACCCCGGTTACCTGCGGGCACAGGACTCGGGGCGGGATGGATCGTTCTTCAAGATGTGGTTCACCGGACATGGTGAGCTCGCAATGCACGTGCCGACGGACGTTCTCGTTTTTCTCGACGGCAGCGTGGTCCCGATGGACCCGGCTGCCCGGAGAACCCCCGTTACGGTGAACGCCGATACGGATGAGCCGAGCGTCATCCTGGCCTTCCCGAAGACGGATACCGAACTGACGGGGGCGATCGGCGCACTCCCCTGGCAGGTCCCGCCCAGGCAGCGAACATACTTCGTTACGCAGCAGCTTCCGGGCGATCCGAACTCATTCACGGTCGGCGTGACCGCTATCATCGTGCTGAACGGCAGGCTGCCGGATGCGGAGAGCATCCGCTTGCAGGGGGCGTACAAGCTCAATGACGAGACCCACGTGGCGACGACCGGCGACGGGGTGATCCAGGTCAACGGTGCCGAGGTCCTGCGCGTGCCGCCGGGCCCGCGGCCGTTCGAGGTGCATGACTTCAACACGGATCTCTCCCGCTTCGCGGGGCGACATGTTCTGATCGAGGTGATCTGTGACGGCGTCATGCTCGCGGCCCCGGCCTCCGCGGAGTGGAGGAATCTGCGGATCGTGGCCGGGAATTGAATCAAGAACACACAAAGAGCACGGAGGGATAAAGTGCGATGTTGTTTGAAAACCTCGATGGTTGGAGATTGGGCCCGGAAGGCCAATTTACTCAGGCTGGGCAGCAGTGAGCACATTATAACAAAGCAACAGATCCTGGTCGCGCAGATAGAGTCGGCCCCCCGTGATAACCGGATAGGCCCAGGCATGTGTCTGGCTCCGGTGCGGCTGGTCAAATCGGCCCTTTTCGCGATAGCCTTCCGGGGTGGCTTCGAATAGAGCAACCCCACCCCCTTCGCCGCGCAGGTATACGTGGCCCTCGGCAGACACCACAGACCCCTTTCCCACGCTACGCTCCTCCCACATCACCTTGCCGGTGAAAAAATCCAGACACGTCAGGATGCCCTCGTCGGTGCCATAAATGTAGTCGTCCCACACGAGAAAACCGCCATGATGACTCTTCATCTGCGGCGTGTGGTAGACGAGTTGAGCGGAGGTCGTGTCCCCGTTGGACAGGAGATGGACCAACGCGCCCCCTACACCGTAACTGGATGCGCTGAATACATGCCCCTCGTGATACACCGGCGTGCTGATGTTGGCCCCGCGATTAGCTTAATTGTCTTCGTGCCAGAGAAACGTGCCGTCGATCGCCCGAATACCAACGAGCCCCCCTTTCAAAAACTGGATATACTGCCGCACTCCGCCCGGCGCGGCAACGATGGGTGAAGCATAACTCGCGATGTTTGCCTCTTCGTGGCTGAATAAGGGAACGGGCGATTTCCACACGGGTTTTCCGCTCTTCTTATCAAGGGCGACGAGAGTTGCGTCCTGGCCGCCGGGAGTGTAGATGACCCTGTCTCCGTCCACCAGGGGCGACTCGCTATAACCCCACCCACTCCTCTTGCCTTGAAAATCGACAAGCATGTCTTTGCTCCAGATCTCCCGACCGGTGCGTTTCTCCAGACATGCCGCGATCCCACCCACGGTTTCCACATAGAGAAGATCGCCGTCCACGGTAGGCGTCGAACGGCTGCCGGGGGAATCAACTTTCAACGCCGGCCCAACCACCACCGCCCACACCTGGGTTCCTCCAGCCTCCGCGAGGGCGATAACCTTCTCATCCTCACCGAAATGCCCCTGGGTAAAAATCAATCCATCCGATACTGAAATCGACGAGTATCCCTGCCCGCAACCGTCGGCTTTCCAGACCCGGGGAGGGCCACCGGACGGCCACTGTTTCAACAACCCCGTCTCCGGGCTGATAAGATTCCGGGTTGGGCCGCAAAACTGCGGCCACTCCCCGTCGCCGTCTCTCGGGTCCGCGCTCCGCGAATCGGAATCGGCAAGGATTCCTGCAGCGAGCAAAAGAATATATCGAAATTGGAGGATCATCAGTCTCCTGCAAAAAAAACGCGCTTTCAACGATATCTCCTTATCCACTGTACCATAGCTGCCATGCTGAGCAAGAAAGAGGTTGTCTGCCAAATTGCGTGGACTCCCGGAGCTGAACGACCTGCTTATCGCGCTGGCCATTCTTGTTTCAAGATGCATAGAATATACATCGAAAATGCAGGTGGATAAAGTTTTTCAGGAGCTTGACAGTCGTCCTTTCTAATTGCGCGGATATTAAATGGCAAAAAAAAATATTTAGAAAACTGCGTTTCGCTGCACCCGGTCTTATGTGTGCATACTCTATTCTTGTAACCACCCCGGTTGCTTCACCTGCTGCTTCGCCTCTGGCCGTAACGATTGATGGGCTGGTGAATGAAGCGGCCTGGCAATCACCGTTGAGCGGCAGATTAGCCGGACCACGATGTAGAGCAGAGGGCAGATGGTGGATTGCTTCAGACGCCTCTGCCCTCTTTTTTGCCGCTGAGATTAGTGACCGCGATATTCGTGGCACACGCACCGAACTTGGTGCGCCTGTTTGGGGCGATGACCATGTGCAATTGCATATCGACAATTACTACGTCTTCTCGTTCAGTCCCGCCGGCGGCCAGGTAAGTCTGCCTACGGGTCAGGCCGTCAAAAGCGCGGTAAGCATCAAAGGCAAACTCAACCATTCAGGCGACCGGGATAGCGGCTGGTCGGTTGAAGCACGCATACCCTGGGAGGCTATAGGTCGACAGGAACCATCCGCCTCCCAGAGTGCCAAATGGAAGGATCGTTATATAAATGGAACCGACTGGCCGGCAATCGACCTCCAGGCACGACCGGCTTCTTATGCCCTGAACGTGGCGTTTCAAAAAGGCTCGCACGATCCGTATGACCCTTTCTCTGACGGATGGATGAACTGGAATCATGCATATTGGATGTGGCTTTCACAATCTCGGGTCGCTTTTGGCGCCGGCCAACAGGAAACAACAGACCGGCTGGCACACGTTGAGCACATTCTGTTGAACCTCGGGAGCGATGGTCGTGAGATGACGCCGGCCAGGGAGCTTTTGGAACAAGCTCAACAAGCCGTTTCCGTGCACACGTTCGATCAGGCATGGGTTCTTGCAGCCGAAGCTTGTGGCGCTGCACTAAAAGCGGTGCGTCCCACCGAACGGCTCGACACAAACAACGACGGCAAATCCGATGTCCTGCGCACGATGTGGCATCAACGTTATGTTACATGGATTGATGACGACGGTGACCTGAAGCCCGGCGATGTTACAGGCGACTGGGACGGTGATTTCATGCTGGTGGACTCAGACGGTGATGGTATCCATGATAACTCCGCCGATGGGAAAACGCTCTGGCAGACGAAACGTGATAGAGCTATGGACTTCTGGCTTCAATGGGTAGATCTTGACAACGATCAGCAGTGGGACATTCTGCGTCATCACAGCCTGAAATGGCCCGGCTTCGATCGCGCCATGTTTGAACATCACCGGCGCAAAAACTCACCCGATGGTTTGAACGTAATGAACTGGAATACCTTCGGTACGTTTCATCCTTCGGATTATAATCGTACCGGTCCGGGCTGGAATTACCGAACGATATATGGCCGATTCAACGATCTCACTCTTTACATCAAGATCCATCCTGAATTCCCTCACGAATCGTGGTACAGCTATGATCCCGACGGTGACGGTGCCTCGGAGATTCGCGTCCGTACTGAGGACCGGCCTTATCAGAACGAACCCAGCCGCGGCCTTATCGAAAACACCTATATTACCTTTGATCTCGAGAACAGGATTACGATGACCAACCAGAGCGATTGGGGCATGGTGATTCGCTACAGGGGCGGCGATGGAATTGACGTCAAAAAATATACCAACGACCTTGACCGCCTTGCGGGTCTGCGCCAAGCCAACAGAGAATTCCTCAAGGGCGTCCCGCTTGAGTCACGGGAAACAACTCGCCGTGCGTTTTTGCCGCTTACCGAAGCCTACCAGCTTGTCGTGAACGCGAACTGGGGCAGCGCAGAGATATCATGGAACGAGGATCATGATGATCGCCTGCCCGAAGGCATACTATCACCCAGCGGGCCTTGGGGTGACGCGCTTGGGGACCGTACCGAGATGGACGTTGATTTTAGCGGACGGGGACAGATTTACAGGTCGCCATTGGATGAGAAGCTTCACCTCTTCGGAGCAGAAAAGGGCCAGTGGAAACAGGATCCGGACGGGCATTACTATGGTAAGTCCTTGATTGATTTGATTTGGGGGGTGGGGTATTGCGATTACTATTGGGACCCGCGAGACTACCAGGTGCCGCCACCGGTTGACCTGAAACCATCGACGATTACCTATGAAGATCAGAATAAAAATGGCTACTTCGATTTAATGCGGATTGATTCGGATGGTGACGGCCAGTTCGAACGTCAAGTAAATATGCTTGGTCCCGATTCCAAACCGGATGCCGACATCGGGCCAACGATTTCGCTGAATGCGCCTTACGCAGAGCTTACCCGCTTCGCGCAGAAAAGACAGACCGGAGAATGAAGCATTCGTTACGAAAGCTCTATCTCGCCTGCGTAGTTTCTATGTGTACATGCAGCCTTTGTGCAAACACTACGAGTGCGTCACAGTCATGGCGAAGGGAAGAATATCGCACTTCACTTGCCAACAAATATATGGAGGCCGAATTCCAGGCCGGATTTCTTTACAAGCTGACGGATATCACAAAAGGCAATCTGCTTGTTTCCAACTCTCCCGAAGGCCTTGCCGCCGCACTGCCGGTGTTTGGCGAGTATGAAGTTGACCTTGACCAGTGTACGGTCGCTCAGGAATTGAGCAAAAACGCAATTGTTACAACCGTTATTGCGCAGGACGGCACTGCCCTAAAGCTCAGATGGTCGCTTGAAAACTCCGGCGACCTGATCCTTAACATGTCTGCCGATACCGCAAAACCCGTCGATCAATTTCGCATGATTATTGCCGGATGTGACATCAGCCGTCATACCCTGGTTACGATTGGAAACTATGGTGTTGGCCATCCCTACAAAGGGCCGTGGCAGGGGTCCTTCGGCAATATTTACAAAACATCGTGCTCACAATCCTTTGTCCAACCGCTGGTTGCCCTGTTTGAAGGCAATGACCCGGGCGGATGGTTTATCGAGGGTCGAGACCCCAAAGTCGGCCCGGCGAATCTCGGAGCACAGGGCAGAGGAAATACCGCTGAGCTTATATTTGTACGTGGTTTTCCGCTTACCTCTACAGCCAATCCCAGGATGTACGAGATACGGATAAGGATTTCCCAAGAGCACTGGGCCGACGCGGTGGATCCGTATATTGAATGGATGGGGGAGGACGCAGGTTTTGTCCCGCTTGATCAGGACGGCCACCATCCACCGTGGGTCAAAGATATTGAGCTTCAGTCTTATGTCCGGGTAGGTGACTTTACTATGCTGGATGCACTGGCAAAGCGAGTTGACCCACGCAAGGTTCTTATCGGCAGAGAGGTGGGATACCGCAAATACCGAATGGACTACAACTATCCAAACTATGAATATTCCGAACATGCCAAAAAATGGATTCGACACGCTCGTGAGCTTGGTTTCCATGTCGGAGCCCATTTTAACTCAGCCTTGGTCTGCGAAGTTCAGCCGGATTTGGTCGAGCGTTTTCGTGAAGGGTTTCTTGTGACCGGTGTCGATGAAAACGGATATGACATATACCAGGGCATTGGCAGCCCGCCGACCCGGCACTATGCCTGTTCCTTGGCAATGAAAGACTGGCGGGAATATCTCACGGCCCAGATGAAAGAGGCTGTCGATGCGGGGATTGATGTGGTTTATCTCGACGGAACCATGTCGCCAAACGGCAAATATGTCGTTGACGACATGACGGGTGTTCAGGGTCTGTTTGCCATCATGGAACTGATTAAGGAGACCTACCCCGGTGTCGCCATCGAAACGGAACAGTTTAATAATTATACAGCGTACCAGTCGGACTTTGCCCTTTCGCAGATGCCGCTGGGTCATCCGCTTAGCGGCTATATCTTCAGCAGATTTATTAAAATCGTTCCGGAAAGTGTTATGACAGCTCCCTCCGACAAGGAGTATATCGAGGCTTTTGCTCATTGGGCGCACATGACGCCTTCCGTTCAGATAGGAAGACGCGAATCATGGTTTGAAATTGACGATGCGTATATTACGTACGGCCTTACCCCCGACCCACGTATGCCCTATGACAGACCCGTATCGTATCAGAATCATTATACTCCTGGTGTCATTCCAATCTATGACGACAGCGAGAAACTCCGCTACTCTGGCCTGAAAGGCAAAGACGGTGTTACCGCCTATTTTGAGAAGGCCGGCAACAAACGCGGCATGGTGCTTTATGTCCCCGGCAAGGACCCACGCTGGCTTGGCGCACGCATCAATGGCATAAGCCAGTGGACCGGCGCCGGTGCAATAAGGGACTGGCTCATTTACAACGAAGACAGAATCATGGGACTTGAGCCTCAAAGAAGCTACTGCTTCGATGAGTCTGTAAAGCTCCCCCAGGATCGTTTCCATGTTACCGGCATCCCGGATGATTTTGTCCTGCATTATATCGGTTATCTCGATGACGCCAAAGCCAGCTATGAGGGTCAGGAAATTGGCAATGACGATGCCTATTTCAAACTCAGGTTTAACGGCAACGGTAGATTAAGATTATATGTGCCTGATGAGTATCTGCTCTTTATCAACGGCCAACCCATCGCTGTCGATCCGAAAACATCTACAGCTTCCGCTATTATTAGTACCTCTGAGGTTTCCCGGGAACGTAAGAGTGCCCTGAAATCCGAATGGGGCGATGGGGTCGGCCAGAGGGTCACCGCGGCAGCCTTCAGAGAAGTAAACGAGCGACTTGAGGAAGTCTCATATTCAATGTTACTGGCATTACGCAAAGACGACACACCGCTTGATGGACTGTGGACCGAGCTTGACTGGCAGATACCACCCAAGCAACGAACTTTCCATCTGGTTCAGCACCATCTGCATGAAGTGACCGCCGATGGTCCCGCTTTGATGCTCAGAAAGGGGACGGGCTTCTACAGCCACGTTACCGGAAGAGGCATTATCATCGGACGTTTCCCCGAGGCCGATGTCATACGAGTGGAAGGCGCCTACCGCCTGCGCAACGACAGCAACTCGGGCAGCGTTCGCGCCAAGCTATGGATCAACGGCAAACAGGTATTGACACTGCCAGGCTCTGAAAAACGCCCGTTTGAAATTCAGCCCTTCGATGTGGACATATCCGAATTCGCAGGAAAGTATGCGATGCTTGAGTTCGGCATCGAAGGCGAAATACGCGCAAATGTCGCGGACTGGATATCACCTCAGTTTATTGTCGTGGGTAAGAAATAGAACGAATGCACAGAAAAACTATGCCTGCCTCTCGTTTTCCCCAACGTTCCACCGATAACCGATGGAATTTGTAATGACTGACCCTATGGAGTCAGAAAGCTCGGGCCCGGATTCAGTTCTTTAAATCTCAACATTTTTGAGCGCGATGAGCATCGGGATTTGAACTGGGTCGGAGGCCAGATTTGAGCACATCGCCGAGCATTTCCCAGACGAATGGGAGACTGGCTAAAAATGCAAATAGCAAACACCGTTCACAAGAGGAATAATCATGTGTAAGAGCTTGTTAGCCGTATTATGTTTCTTTGCAGGACATCTGACAGCCTACGGTGCGGATTACTATGAGTTACGAAATGGTTTGAAAAACTCGCGGCTCGTTTTTGAACAAACAGGAAAAGGCCGCGTTGTGTTCCTGGGCGGATCCATCACCGATATGAAGGGCTGGAAAGAACTCGTTTCCGAAGACCTGCAGCGCCGCTTCCCCAAAACGCGATTTGATTTTATCAATGCCGGCATTCCATCAACCGGATCAACTCCCGCTGCCTTTCGATTGACCCGTGACGCTTTCAAGAACGGTCCGGTTGACCTCCTATTTGAAGAGGCCGCCGTAAACGACTCCTATAATGGCCGCAGCAATAAAGAACAAGTGCGCGCAATGGAGGGAATTGTCCGGCATGCCCGGGAGCTGAATCCGAATATCGACATCATCATAATGCATTTTGTGGATCCGGGCAAAATGGAAGAATACAATCGAGGAGGAGTTCCTGCAGTCATAAGAAATCATGAGAAAATAGCAAAGCATTATCGCCTGCCATCGATAAATCTGGCATTGGAAGTTACTGAGCGAATCAGGCGGGGCGAATTCACATGGGAGGGAGATTTCGGGAATCTACATCCCTCTCCTTTCGGACATACAATTTACAGCGGCACGATTGCCAGATGTTTCGACGCAGCCTGGCCTGATAAGATCACGAATGAGAGAGCGGCACCTCATCCTTTGCCCAACAAAGTGGATGAATACTGTTACGATTCCGGCGAATTGCTGTCACCGGATAACGCAAAAGTACTGGAAGGATTCAAGCTGAACGCCAATTGGGAAAACACGGTTGGCGGTGAAACCCGTCCGGGTTTTGTTGATGTACCGGTGTTAGTCGGGGAACGGCCGGGAGATAGCTTTGAAGTTGATTTCAGGGGAACCGCTGTCGGACTCTTCGTTGCTGCCGGCCCGGACGCGGGGATCATCGAATATAGGATTGATGACGATGCCTGGACAGAAAGGGACCTCTACACGAAATGGAGTGGAGGATTACATATCCCGTGGCTCTCTATCCTTGCGGCCGAATTGAAACCTGAAGTGGACCACAAACTCACTGTACGCATTTCGAACGAGAAGAACAGCAAGAGCAACGGCCATGCCTGCCGGGTTGTTCACATAGCGGCTAATGGCAATCAAGAGGAATTTCTGACTGGAGCTGAGATGCAGAATCACATAGCCACGTGGTATAGACAGCCTGCGAGCAGATGGGTGGAGGCTTTACCGCTGGGTAACGGACGGCTGGGGGCCATGGTCTTCGGGGGCACGCAAAGCGAGCGCATTCAACTCAACGAAAAAACAATCTGGGCCGGACCCACGGCACGTGAACCAAAACAGGGCATCGACCAGGCGATAGTCAAAGCACGGCAGGCCTGGTTCGATGGCGACTACGGCGCGACAGCATCAATGCTTCAAGGCTACCTGCCTTCATGGTTCGGACCTCTCAGCTACCAGACGCTTGGAGATTTACGTCTGATGTTTTTTGATCTTGATGGCGCCGTGACCAATTACTACAGGGGACTGAACCTTGATACCGCCATTGCCACCACGCGGTTTGATGTCGATGGCGTGACCTACACTCGGCACGTTTTCTCCAGCCCTGTCGATCAAGTAGTGGTCGTTCGACTGATTTCGAGCAAGCCCAAGCAGTTGTCGTTGAGCGCACTGCTTGATCGCCCGGCTGACTATGTCAGCCAATCCGTGGGCCGGGATACGCTGGTCATGTCCGGCCAGGCACAACATGACGGAAAGCATTTGGGCGTGAAGTGGACGGCACACCTGAAGGCGAAAATTGAAGGCGGATCGATCGAGTGTCGTGACAACGAATTGAGGATAGAAAAAGCCGACGCGGTGACACTCTTTACGTCTGTGGCGACGGACTACAACATTCACGACCCGGCAAAGCCATTGGCGCAGGACCGCGATCAGGCATGTGGAAAGCAATTGATCGCCGCGATGGCCAAGTCTTTTGAGCAACTGCTGGCGGACCATACCAAAGAGCATCAACGGCTGTTCCGTCGTTGCAGCCTGGATCTTGGCGGTTGGGAAGCGAACGCCAAGGCGACCGACGAGCGTCTCGAAAATGTTCAGAACGGGGTAGGTAGAGCCGACAATGCCCTGGCCGTTTTATGCTTCCAGTTCGGCCGCTACCTATTGATCAGTTCATCCCGTCCGGGTGAGCTTCCTGCGAATTTACAGGGCATTTGGAACAAAGACATTATGGCGCCCTGGAACAGCGACTACCATCTCAACCTCAATCTGCAGATGAACTACTGGCCGGCGGAAGTAACCAATCTGAGTGAGTGTCATGAGCCTCTCTTCGACTTTATCGAGCGCCTCGTGCCCGATGGGCGGAAGGTCGCGCAGACCGTCTACGGCTGCAAAGGCTTTGCGACCAATGCCGCGACCGATGCTTGGCTGTGGTGCATGCCGTTCGGCCCGGTCCGCGTCGGCATTTGGCCGCATAGCGCCGGCTGGCTGGCTATGCACTTCATGGAGCACTACCGATTTACCTGCGACAAGGAGTTCCTTCGCAACCGGGCGTTCCCGATCCTCCAGGAGACGTCGCGATTCTATCTCGGCTACCTCGTACCGGACCCCGAAACGGGCCAGCTCGTCGCCGGTCCGGACAGTTCGCCGGAGAACTTCTACTTTGGCCCCAACGGCGAAAAGTACTCCATGGCAATGGGCACGAGTATGAGCCAACAGATCATCTGGGAGACATTCACCAGCACCCTTGAGGCCGCAAAGATCCTGACCGTTGAAGATGCGTTCATCGGACAGGTACGCAAAGCTCTTGGCATGCTTTATCTGCCACAGATCGGCCCCGATGGCCGGCTCATGGAGTGGATCAAGCCTTTCAAAGAGCCTTGGCCTGATCACCGGCACACTTCGCACCTGTTCGGCCTGCATCCGGGTCGGCAGTACAGCTACCGAAACACCCCTGAGATGGTCGAGGCCGCCCGCAAGAGTATTGAGGGACGTGGACCCATTGACGAAAACACAGAATTCGGCATTGGCTGGACGAGCGCCTGGAGGATCAATTATTACGCTCGCCTGCACGATGCGGAACAGGCATACGAAAACCTCAGCTGGATGATCGGCAAGAACACTTTTCCCAGCCTGATGCACTCCATCTGCACGGGGGGCTGGGACGTAGTTGATCGATACCCGTCATTTCCGGACTTGATAAGGTGGCCCGACGTGTTCCAGATCGATGGCGCCTGCGGCCTCACAGCCGGGATCGCCGAGATGCTGATGCAATCACACGACGCGGGCGAGATTGAGTTGCTCCCGGCGCTGCCTACGGTCTGGCCGAGCGGATCGGTCAAGGGCCTCCGTGCCCGAGGCGGGTTCGAGGTTGATATTCAGTGGACCGAAGCGAAGCTCCGTGCCGCTGCCGTTACGTCGCTACGCGGCAACACACTCAAGCTGCGCTACGGCGACAAAGTTGTGGAACTCCCTACTCAAACGGGCCAGACCTACCCGTTTGATAGCAATTTCCGGAAAAACAAAGAGCATCCAAAAGATTCCTAACGCACCGTACCATCACCGCGGCCCCATCCTTGAATACAAATCAGAGGCTACTTGTCGCTCCTTCGGTACATTCGGCCTTTCGGACCTGCTTCAACGATCTTCTCGGCGATCCAAAGGCTGTCCAATGCCTCCTCTCCGGTCACCAGTCGCGAGTCGGCTGAATCGCTTCGAACGAGCCTGACGAAACTTTCCAACTGCTTGCGGAAGACCCACTGGGAGCCGATGCCGGCGGGCTTGTATTTGTCCCACTCCACACGGGTGTAACGCTGCTTCCCGGGTGCGTAGTGCCACCAGAACCCGGCTTCTCCATCGAAGACGATCGTACCCTTTGGACCCACAATACTTTCGGGAGCCCCGCCAGAACCGAAGTCTCCCTCCTGCCAGGATGCGGCAAATTGCAAGGTGTCGCCGCGCTCAAATTGAACCGTTGCAGTAGCCTGGGTCGGGGCCGTCACCTCGGGGGAGATACACTTCGACTGTGCAAAGATCCGGACGGGTCTGCCCAGGACCCACGCTGCAAAGTCGAAGTCATGAATATTGCCGTCCAGAACGAGCCCGCCACCCTTCTGCATATCCCACATCCAGTTGCCGGGACCACGGCAGAAATCTGAGCGGGGACCGTACGATGCAATGGTCCATGTGACCGGCCTTCCCAGCTTGTTGGACTGCACCAATTGTCGGACCTTCCCTCGCAGAGGGTTATAGCGTCTCATGTAACCCACTCTGAGCTTGACGCCCTGCCGATCGCACACCGCAATCGCGCGACGGCCTTGCCTCACTGTGCGACAAAGAGGCTTTTCGGTGAGCACATGTCTCCCAGCCTCTGCGCATCGGACGATCCAATCATAGTGGAGGTGGGTTGGAAGCGCAATGATCACCGCCTCCACTTCATCATCGTCAATCATGCAGGCAGGATCGGAGCTGATCTTCTCAATCCCGAAATCGTCAGCCAATTCGTGCGCTGTATCGAGATTCGCGTCAGCTAGATGGACGACCTTTGCCTGGCGCAGTCGTGCTGCAGCACGCAGGTGTGCTCCGGCTATTCCACCACAGCCGAGCACTCCGAGTTTCATCATGTTATCGTCCGTCTCGCATCAGAGCTTTCGAGTCAACCAGAGGGCGCTGCGTTGGATTATCTTCTGGAGTATGGAATTTTCGAATGTCTCGACTCCATGACCCGGCGCGCAGTAGCACACCCGTGCATTACCGTACTCCCGAACCCAGAGCATCGGGTGGGTCTTGCCTTCCCAGTCGGCCGTCATCAATGGATCTACACTGTCGACAATTACAGGATTCGTATAGAGTTCATCCATTACCGTGAAGTCCTCAATGCCCTTTGTGATGGGGTGAGTGCTGTCTTGAACGTGCATTACGTGATCCTGATAGAGTCCGTGTCCGGAGTGATCCCACTTCCACCATGCGCCGAGAATATTTCGGTATTCCGGCCAATCGTCGAAGCATATGGTAGCGCAGTGCATCGCCAGCAGGCCCTTGCCCTGTGCGCAGAAGTCTAGAAAGCCCATACGCGCTTTCTCTGAAAGCTCAAATCCCCACTCGTCTCTGAAGTCCGGATTTTGTGCACATGTCCAGCGTACGCAATTCAAGGTGAGAAGATCGAAGTCAGACAAATGTCCACTCTCAACAAGATCGAAGTCCTCTCGAATCTCTGACGCGATCCCAACTTCGGAGAGGATTTTCGCCAATATCGGTGAGGTCGCAGCGTAATCGTGGGCTATGCCACCGCTTAGGATCAGGTTTCGCATCGGTCCGTTCCCTTTTTTCTGAGTGCTCGATATGGCAGGTGATGTTCCATAAGTCAATGTTTCAAAGCGCGATCACAAGCCGGCATCAGAGTCGAAGTTTGCGGTCCGGTCTGATCGAGCGGGGCCACGCGCTGTAATCCGAAAAATCAAGAGAGAAAACGACAGATTCTCCGTGTCACACCATGACGGGTATATGGCCGGGCCGCATGTCCTGGTGGTGAATCTCGATTACGAGGCCGAACGAACCGTGAGCCTCAAAGGCTCCGTGCCGCTTGAACTCTTCGACGCTGCGACTCGGCAGTGGTCGCCGGTAAATGACTCTCGCGTTGAGCTCCGCTTGGCCGGAGGAGGCGGAAAACTCGCGCGCGTGCGCCCGGATTCGGAATGAGGATATTCCGACCTTCGGCAACAGCCCGTCAAGGGCCGGCCGTCGACAGACTGACAACCAACTCCCCGGCCGACCCCGGGGATAAATTTCGGACCCAGACCCATCTACTGTCGCCGCTCTTGAGGACATTGAACTCCGTGTCCACGCCATCCAACCGAGCCGCGGTCACGATCCGGGCCGCTGGGATGGGGCCCAGCCGGACGCTGAGACGCTCCACCGGCACCTCCGTGGAGAATCGAAAATCGTGGTGATTCGGTTGGCGGTCATAGGCGTAGGCCAGCCGGCTGCGACAGTCGCCGATGAGGACCGGGATGTCCTCCACCGAGGCCCGGCACCAGCTAGCCGGGTACCGGGGGACCAACCGCAAGTGGCCCGGGGTGTTGTCATCCACGCCGAGCATCAGCCGCAATGCCTTGGTGCTGTCGGCTACGTGGCTATCCTGGCCCTGGTACCCGTTGACGGGGAGATAGTACTGGCCGCTGCGGTGGAGGATGATCCCCTCCGCGCTCGCCCAGCCGGCCAACTTCGGGAGGTAGGCGTGCCGGACCATCGCATTGATGAAATGTTCGGCATCGTCCATCCGGTCCATCAGCAATGCCGCCTGGGTCATCATGCCCTGCCCGTACCCGTACATCCGGAGGCAATTGTAGTCGCAGTTCCGCATGAGGTAGCGATAGGAATTGCCGTCGATCTCAAGGTACCTGCGGTCCAGATCGTCGCCCGTCGAGTAGTCCTCCAGGGGGGTGAAAGTGTGGCCGTCTGGGGCCAGTTGGATGTGGGCCAGCTTATGGGCGTGGTCCTGCCACTCGCAGTCCTCTTCGGTGTGCCAGACGAGCCCAAACGGGGTGTCGTCCACCAGGTGCTCGAGGATGCCGAGACGCAAGCGCTCGTGTAAGGCCCGCCAGCGGCGGACGGTGTCCGCCTCGCCGAGTTGCCGCGCCATGCGGAGGGCCAGCCCGATACCGTGAAGACAATTGAAGGAGGAATAAAAATCGTAGCTTTCGTGGGCGGACTCGCTTTCGGTGTACAAGACGTCCTTGCGCGCACCGGGCCGGACGAGGTCGGTGTCGAGTTGCCATTGAATCCACTCCACCGCCGCCCGGGT
>Ga0315336_1003193_pt1 | contig 22561 bp, 17 predicted proteins | sample ASW5metaG_FD_204512 | JGI IMG/M metagenome (GOLD analysis project Ga0315336, IMG submission 204512) | Ammonia-oxidizing marine archaeal communities from Monterey Bay, California, United States - ASW #5 | ecosystem: Environmental > Aquatic > Marine > Intertidal zone | place: USA: California... | reverse complement strand
GCGGAATAACTTTGGAGAAAACCATTTCGTTTCTGACGAAAAGAGGAATACCGGTAATGGGGCACGTTGGTTTACTTCCCCAATCAGTCAATAGTATCGGCGGATTTCGCGCTCGCGGAAAATTGAAGGAGGATGCCGCTCAGATTTTAGAGGATGCAAAAGCGGTAGAGCAAGCCGGCGCATTTTCAATAGTCATTGAAGGAGTATACGAACCTTTGGCAGTAGAAATAACCCACACCATTTCAACACCAACAATTGGTATAGGTGCCTCTGTTAAATGCGATGGTCAAATACTAGTTACTGAGGATATCCTTGGCCTTGCTTCTGGATATGCCCCTCGGTTTGTAAAACGTTATGGCGCACTTAACGAGGAAATTTCCAATATTGCGAAAATATATGCATCAGAGGTTCGTGACGGGCTTTTCCCAGATACCAAGCATTGCTATATCCAAACTACGAAGAAACCATAAGGCTGCGCATATTCATGGCTTTTAGGGAATGGCAACATTTGTGAAATAAATAGTTAATGCCAAGTTGTACGGGACTTACGCAATTGAATCTGAACTAAATATTCATGACTTAATGACACTTTTGGCCCTATCCCCAACCTTACACCACTGAGAAGTTAGTAAATTATGCATGATGAGCCGCTACCATTGGTTGGACCACCCGGTGCTAGAATTGTCCGGGTTTAGCATCACAAGGGCGATCGCCTTTGTGAACCGGTAAGCATTGTAATCGGCGGTTGGTTGCCGAAGTTGTTGAAGTACTTTGTTTAATTATTTGATGCGCTTAACTACGGCTTTGCTGTAGTTCTGTTGCAGAGAGCATTAATCCAATACTTCTAATCCTGTCGATTGCAGCCGTTATGGTTTCCCATTTGGTTCGGTGATTCACGAAACAAACACGCAGTGCGGCAATGTTGTTGTATGTCGCTGAAGCAACAATACAATTACCGTCAGTTGTCAATTCTGCTTCCATTTGTTGATTAATTTGATCAACCTCTACTGAAGAGAGATCATGATTACAAAATCTGAAACAAAGTGTGCTTAATTCTGGTTTGTGTAAGGGCTCAAAATTAGGGTCCGCGAGAAGGAGTGAATATAGTTTTTCTGCATATTCAATATGACTACTAATCATTTTCGAAATTGCATTGGTGCCATATTGTTTTAGCATAAACCAAACTTTTATAGCTCTGTCCGCCCTTGAAAGTTCGAAACCATAATGCCAGTGATCATGTTGGTCAGAACTGCCGCCCCCAGATAAATAAGATGGAATGTTGGTAAAGCAGTTAGAAAGTACTTTTTTGTCTTTTACGAGAATACAGCCCGCCTCAAAAGGAATGTTGAGCCATTTATGAGGGTCAATTACTAGAGAATCTGCGTATCTTAGAAATTCAAATGACTGGTTCTCTTTTTGGCCTAGTGCAGCTAACGCTCCATATGCTCCATCAATGTGTAGCCAAGTATCAAATTCACGAGCACATTCCACCAATTTTTCGATTGGATCAATTGAGCCCGTTAAGGTTGTTCCTACAGTTCCGACGATGCATACGGGGATGATATTATTTGCAACATCTTCCTTGATCGTTTTCTTGAGTTTTACGATGTCTATGCGAGAGTGTGAATCAACTGGTATTCTTCTAAGATATTTTCTGCCAATGCCTAATAAAATAACGCTTTTCTCTATGCATATATGCGCTTCGTCAGACGTATAAATTGCAATTTCCGGTAAATTTGATAACCCTGAATCTTTTAGTCTATCTCCAAATTTATGGGTTAGAGCTGCAGCCAAGCCATAAAGGTTTGCCATAGTTCCACCTGTTGTAAAGTAAGGAAAAGCATTATCTGAAAATTTGCATAATTTACCCAGCCATTGGCCGGTTATTAATTCAATTTGTATGCTAGCAGGAGTCATTCTCCATGAAAAAGGAAAAATCCTTAGCGCGGATAAGTAACCATCGATCAATCCAGGCAACGGCAAAGGAGTGGAAGCTACCCAGGAAATAATTCCCGGATGCAGAAAGTTAGCTGAATACTCGGTAACCAATTTATCCAAGTTTGCCATTATTTGAAAAGGATCTGTCGCTTCAATCGGTAGAGAGCTATCAATTTCTGTTTTTAGATATTCATTCGAAACGGGCTCAGGAAAAATAGGCCGTTCGTTTCCTGTTTGCATTCGATCGACGATCATATTCACCATCTCATGACCAAACTGACGAACTGTTTCAAAAGGCACGGGCAAAAATTCAGGTAGATCTTCTAAATTTTCAGTCTTTTTTTGCGCCTCAGGAATTTCTCTTTCATAAGTCATCTTTTTGAGAGAGGCATGTTTACAACTAAGTGATCCAATAATTGAGCTTTTCCAAAGCTGACAAACAAAAGGATTAATACTGAATCAGGCATTTTACCATTAACAATCTCCAGGTTTTTAGCGTTTCTTATTGCAACTAAATCAACAACTGCAAGTTCCTCTTGCTCTATGTATGTGCAAATTTTATTTTCGAGCTCTGTGCAATCAACGGAGGGTTCCATAATCCACTCATATGCTTCTTGTAAGGCTTTATACAGTATAGAAGCAGCGCAGCGTTGCTGTGTAGAGAGATATGAATTTCTAGAGCTTAATGCCAAATTATTTTCGTCTCTTACAGTAGGGATTGACACAATTTCAATTGGCATAGATAGGTCTTTGACCATCTCTTTAATAACGAGCACTTGTTGATAGTCTTTTTCACCGAAGTAAGCTCTATCAGGATCGATGATATTAAAAAGCTTGGCGACAACAGTGCATATCCCACGAAAATGAATTGGTCTTACGGCACCTTCTAACAGAGTTCCAATATTAGGAGAAACTACATAGGTATTTATTGAGCTTGGATACATCTCAGATGCGCACGGCGCAAATAGTACCCCCACGCCAGATTTCTCTAGTAACTCAGCATCTTTATCCAGATCTCTTGGGTAGGTGTCATAGTCTTCAGTCGGGCCAAATTGTATAGGATTTACGAAAATCGAAACAACAACGACATCATTTTCTTGCTGCGCCTTTTTAACAAGCGCAATATGGCCCTCATGCAGTGATCCCATTGTAGGAACAAAACCCATAGATTGAGATTTAACGTTGGAAAGGTTGGTAAAATCTCGCATTTCAGATACTGTTTTTATTATCTTCATTTGAACTACCCTATTCGCTATGGCGGTATATAACTATAGATTCTTATACAGTCAGGAATTATATTATTCTGCGTGAAATATAATTCCTGATTGTAGTTAATACAATCATTACTATATTACACCGTATTGTAATTCGCCATACATTTTTTCCATATAATGGATAATGCCTAATAGTATCCCTTTTCAAACATCCCCATGACTTCAAATCCCTTGATTGTGGCATAAGCCGTTTTCATCAATTTGAAGCTTGGAGTAGGTTCAAAAAGGGACAGTTTAGATTATGATTGCATGGGCAAACAGGGCCAATAGCAGAGGCCTGGTTCATTAACCATTTGTTTGGTATTTATGCCTGAAATACCTCTTGAAAATGGAGTTCTGCTCTAAGGCTAAATTTTTGCAACGGAGTCCTTCTACGTACAAAGTATGCGATGACGCCAAAAACGGCCAAAATCTCTAACCCCGGAGCTGCCCACGAATTGGCAGAAATGGTGCCCGGGAATTACTGGAAGCACTGTCCAGAATTTTGTGAAATCTGCCATCAATGGTGGATTCGCCCGGCGAATGGTAGGCCGGCGTAGTTCTCGCAGAATGCCGTCAGCGCAGCACGGGAGGAAACGAGGCTCATAAGCCGGGCGAGTTGAAGACGCTCGTCGAAATGTTGGCCTGGGAAGCGATGGAGCAGTTCCGTCATCGATCGGGAGAATTCTTGCGCGCTCCAAATGCGCTCTAATGCCACGTCCGAGTAGTGGTCCAACATCGTGCGATCGCCTTGCTTGAGGTAAGTAATTATCCCATCAGACAACAGAGTCACGTCCGCTGCGGCCAGATTTAGGCCCTTTGCGGCCGTGGGCGGCACGATATGAGCCGCGTCACCGGCCAGAAACAGTTGGCCGTATTGAAGTGGCTCGATCACGAAGGAGCGCATGCGAGTGATGCTCCGCTGAATGATAGGCCCTTCGTTAAGACGTGAGTTCTCGTCGTTTCCCATGCGGGTCTGAAGTTCCGCCCAGATCTGTTCATCTCTCCAGTTTTCAACTGTGTCGCTTGGTGGAACTTGCAAGTAGAGGCGGCTGATCTGGTCGCTACGCATGCTTTGCATCGCGAAGCCGCGGCGATGGTAGGCATAAATGATCTCCTTCGCAATGGGAGCTGCTTTCGCGAGGATCCCCAGCCAGGCGAACGGATAATCCCGGATGAAAGTCGTCACCAAATCACCTGGGATCGCCTGCCGACAAACGCCGTGGAAGCCATCGCAGCCGGCAATGAAAGTAGCCTTAAGCGCGTGTTTGTCACCGGCTTTGTCCTGATAGTGCACGACCGGTGTATCGCTCCGAATTTCGTCGAGCCGAACGCCGGAAACCTCGAAATGAATAGGATCCGCTGTCAGGTCGCGTGCCGCCAGCAGATCTTTCACGACTTCCGTCTGCGGGTAAAGGACGGTGATCGCCTGCCCAGTCAGGCTCCGCATATCGATACGCTGGCTGTAGCCTTCAAACCGCAACTCGAACCCTTCGTGAAACTTACCCTCCCGATTCAGCCTATCACCAACACCGATGGCATCCAGGAGGTCGACCGTCGGTTGTTCGAGTAGGCCGGCACGAAGACGGTGCTCCACATAGTATCGATCTCGCGCCTCCAAGATGACATTGTCGATTCCGGCGCGTGTCAACAATCGTCCGAGAATGAGGCCGGCCGGGCCAGCACCGACGATGGCTACTTGTGTAGTGGATATCATAGTATTGTCCTTTACTTCCAGCATTTGGCGAGGCGCGGTCCGTTCGAAGAGCTGACCCCCTGTTTTGAAAGAAGCCCGTCACACTTATTCCCACCCAGTTCTCAAAAACGGGGTGATCTGCTCATCCATTAAACTCGGCCTCGTCAGCTGTTTATTACGACATTTGGTAAAATACAAAATTCCGTTGAATAAGCCCCAGAAGACATGGCACTCGTCATTTGACACCACACTAGCCCAAGCGCGTATCACCCACTTATGTCAGGTTAATCTGCTGGTGGAATAACACGTGGGACTAGCAAAGCAGATATCTTCAAAGTCTTTAGTCTGTAAGGCCTGACAGCAGAAATCGTTTATCGTCAATCATTCCATTTTGATGAAAGAAATTTATAGTCCGCCTGAACCATATTTGATGCATTTCTTTGCGACTCTCAGAATTCCGAAGTGCGTTCCGCATAGCAAACGAAGAAGAGAATCCGCAGTGTTTTACTACATCTGCATCCATATACGAGTTGTGGTTGTACATTAGGCCAACAAAGTACGATATTGTACTTTTAATTTGCGATGATACTTTTTTAACCGTTTCTTCATCATCTGCAATTTCTTTGAATAGCCCCCTAACGACTTCACGTCCAAATGAAACATGCCTCGTCTCGTCGATATGATGACTATAATTGATATCTCGAACGATCCCCGGAACAACGGAGTTCTTTCCGACCTTATGATTGTAGAAATCGACAAATTCCTCAAATATAAGTGTGCTTGCAAACATATATAATTCTTGCTGGAGACGAGGATGGTCCTTCTTCACGCTGAATGAAGGCGTTTCATAGATTTTCCCTGCATACCTTATGCAAAATTTAGCAAAATACTCCATATGTTCGTTCTCTTCGGCAATAAATGTGTGCATATATTGAGAAACGCAATCGTATCTTGGCTCGTAAATACAATCTGCCACAAACTTCAGTGCTTCTTTGATACCATGCACATTTAGGCTGAAGAAATTAATAGCTTCCCACTTACTTAGCAGACATTTTTGGCTGAAATCGAGAGTTTTATGACTTTCAGTGCCATAGGTAGTCATAAGGTCCTCGTCGCACCACAGAACATCCACGGGTAGGGTTTCTGGCCATGAAAATGTCGCCGGGTCGCTGTTTTTTTCTGATAATTCGATTAATCTATCAATTCGTGATGAGTTGATATCCATCCTTGCCTCCATTGTAACTCTTTAGATATTTGTATTTTGACATAAGAGTATCTATTCATGACAAACTAAACTTGCATCGTCAAATTTTACTCGTTAATGTAGAAAAATAATATTCTAGCCCCGCCGAATGCGAACTTTTTCATGGGCCAAGAAAATTCTCTAAATAGTGACTGGCATATTTTCACAACGGAGTGATCCATGAATAAATTCTTTTCGCCTCTGATGACGCGGGCCCTCCCAAAGAACAGAATTGACCTGATCGCGAATCCGCGTTGGGATTCGGGGATGGCGAAGCTACACTTACGCAAACTTCGCTTGTCGAAGTTCGACAAGGAAAGCGTCGCAATTGTAACACTGCCGAAATGCGGCTCGACCCTCCTCTGCTATTTGACCGCGTTGGTCAATACGCGCGGCACGATTCAAAACTTCCGCAACGATTTCGACCTCGTACCGATGCTTTCATTTCCAGCAAAGCAAATCGCGCAAAATTTCAATGCGCGCCAGGGTGGCAATTATCAGCTCTACAAGGTCAACGGACGGCTTCTCGACATAGAGAAATCGTTACGAGAGACCGGGTTCGCGCGCCAAATCTGGATGTCGCGAGATTTCCCGAGTTACTTTCGATCGTGGTTTTCCTGGGCGCGGGACGTTGTTCCACAGATGCGGTGGCAGAGGGGGTACCAACGCTACCTTGATTGGGGTGTCTTTAAACAACGTGCGCTTGAGAAATCTGCGCAGTTTCACATTGATGAATTATGGTTCGCCTACTCTCAGATGAAGGAGGGTAACGACGACATATTATTCCTTACTTACGAAGACTTGACGAAGAGAAAAGAGGCAACGATTCAGGACCTCTTTAGTTGGCTTCGAATCGAGGTCGACGATGCTATGATGGCCGCCATCGTGCAAAAAACCACGAAAGAGGCAATGGCAAAGGGCAACCGCTTCGATCCATTGACCTTCGGCGACGGCGATGGTGTTAGTAAAGTGAACCTAAACGACCATGCCCACCAGCTCAGTTCCAACGAGCTCGAAATATACGAATCGTTGTTTCGTAGCCGTTTCGGCCCTGAAGGAATAAACTCGTATCAAGAATTAGTGCTTCGATTCCGTGAGTCTCGTAAAGCTTGCGAGGCAGCAGCACTAAAGAGTTGACAATTATTTCCGCTCTCTTGAGCGATGGATGGAGGAACACGTTGACCAAATTGTTTCACGAGGACGATGGGCTCGCTACACTCGGCCCTGAACTCGTCGAGGTGCGTACACTACTTGAAGGGTGCTTCTTGCAGTGGGCTTTAGAGATTGGGGCAAGTAATATGCTCTTCCCCCCACTCCTACCAATCCGTGAGCTTGACAGATTCGACTATTTTAGGAATTTCCCGCATCTAGCGACAGTCGCGTCTCAGATCAATTCAAAGCGGCTCGACGAGTATCTAGCTCCCGCATGTACTTGTTCGGTGCCTTCGGCACATCTGGTCGATGCCGAGTACGCATTGCTCTCAGCGGCGTGCTACCCAATATACCTACACTTCAAGGATACCAGACTCGATTCAACAAAATATATCACCACTGTTGCGACCTGTTTCCGGAACGAGCACGAGTATTCTGGCCTCTCGCGCATGCGAGGATTTTCTATGCGCGAGATCGTATGCATCGGAGATTACGCCGCAGTGGTCAACCACCTGGCGTCGTTCAAGACAAAAGTCTTAGATTTTGCAGCCGAGCTCGGAATCAGCCTGGAAATCGAAACTGCCTCCGATCCATTCTTCCAGCCGAATGGTGAGGCGGAGAAGGCTTCCGGCGCACGCGCGCTTATGGCGAAATTGTTCCCCACCAAGGAGGAGTTTGTCTACGGGACTGGGCTTGCCATAGCGTCGCTGAACTTCCATCGAAACTTCTTCGGCGAGCGCTGCAACATCTCAACCTCCGATCAGGCCTCGGCCTTCACCGGTTGCATCGCTTTCGGGATCGAGCGCTGGATGTTCGCGCTCCTGACTTCTTTCAAGGACGACACTTGCGCGATCGTCGACGCAATCACTACCGCTTCCAAATCATGACGGAAAAGTTTGTGGTTCTCTTCGGGATCAGCATGGACTGACGCGCACGGATCACGTTTAAAGCAGCAAATTATGGTGTATTTGTACGGGCTATGATGAAGGGGACTTCGAAGGTATCTGACGCAATGATCGGTCTATCGCGATTTTTTTGTATAACCCTATATTGACCATCGGAAGTAAAATTCTCGTTTCAAACATTGGGGGGGGGGCGAACATACGATACAAATAGGCAGTTTCTTAGTATCTTCGCTCAGCTATCAATCCCCTCCCCTACGAATTCAACTGTGGGTGCTGGACAAATCAGCGTAGAGGACATATACAACATCGCAACCATCGAATACCGGGACTGATCAATTTGAAGGATTGGAATCCATGTTTTGGAATGCGTCGGCCAATCGGTTTGGAATGTAAACTAAACATTTACTTTCCCAGAAAATAGGAGTGCTGCGTCGATATGTCGGTCAAACTAACAGAGTCTCCAAATCGATCTAAGCGAGTAGGTCCGTTTAGGATTGTTTCTGGATCCAGCAATTCTGCTCTGACCTATGGTGTTGCGGCTAGACTGGGAGTTGAACCTGTTCCAGTAAATCTACGGCAGTTCGCAAACACTGAACGTTTCGTTGAAATCTCATCTAACGTCCGTGGATGCGATGTTTTTCTTTTCCAATCTCTTTCCGCACCCGTCAATGATCACATTATCGAACTGGCATTACTGCTTGATGCCCTTCGTCGCTCCTCCGCTGCTAGGATAACGGCCGTGCTGCCGTATTTTGCATACGGCAGAAATGACAAAAAGGACGCATCTCGAATACCGATAAGTGCAAAGATGGTGGCTAGTCTGATTTGTAACGCTGGCGCGGATAGAGTACTCAGCATGGATCTGCATTCTGAGCAGATTCAAGGTTTTTTTGACGTTCCTATCGATACAATTTATTCAAAGAATATTATGGTAAAAGATATTTTCGAGCGCAATTTCGAGAGTCTAACCATTGTATCTCCTGATATCGATGGGGTCGCTAGAGCGAGGCAGGTATCGAATAGCTGCTCCGCGGATCTTGTGATCGTGCACAAGAAGAGTGATCTGCTGACTGAGAAAATCGAGGTAGTGATTGGTGACGTGGCCGGGCGAGATTGCGTAATTATAGATGATATTGTCGATTCTGGAGCTACTCTTTCTTCGGCAGCGGTTGCCTTAATGGATTGTGGAGCAAAATCAGTCTCTGCTTATGCAACCCATGGCGTCCTGTCGGGCAATTCACAAGACGTATTAGCTCGAAGCTGTCTTAAAGAAATTGTGATTACAGACACAGTGCAGACGGATAACAAGAACCTTCCTCAGAAATTTCGAGTGATTTCAAGTGTCGAACTATTTGCTCGAGCAATCGAGAATATTCATTCAGAGGAGTCGGTATCAATTTTACGATAAGATATATGACATGACTTAATATCTTTTTGAGTTTTAGACGCCTTCATGGTCAGCACCAATTTCACTGGAAGGAAATACTGCAAAACGGTGCGTCCGGATGAAGGCAGAAATGGTAAAGTAGGCTTCCAACTATGGCATACTCATCAAACCCAACTGTCGGACGGCCGCAGTGCTAAAATACTTCCACTAGTGGAGGGGGGCAATCATTGACTGCGAATTGGAGACCACCTGGAAAATGTCGGTTAAGAGATCTGCTTTGCAAAATTGGACCTTCTCTTCATGTGTAATTTTCCTATAATGTAGGCCATGAAAACCACGATGTCTTCTCCCGTATTCCGCGATTCATCTTTTTCGCCTTGGCTGAATGAGCTAAGGACAACCTCTGTCTTGGCCATTCCATTAATTCTGACACAACTGGGTCAGATCGGCGTTGGTACCACCGACGTTTTGATGATCGGTTGGCTGGGGCCGCAGAGCCTTGCCGCCTCAACACTCGCCTTTTCGGTCTACTTTACGATGTGGATCGCCTGCTTCGGGGTTCTGCAGGCGGTAGCACCGCTGGTGTCCCAAGCCATTGGAGCCGGTGATTTTCGAGGCGTGCGGCGGACGGTACGCCAAGGTCTATGGTTCGCAATTTTGCTGTCCATCCCTTGCATGTTCGTGATGTGGAATTCGAAAGGCGTGTTGCTGTTTCTGGGGCAGGAGGAGGCAACGGCGGAGCTGTCTCAGGAATATTTGAGGGCGAATTTGTGGGGCTTTCCAGCCAGTTTCGGGTTCATTGTTCTGCGCAATTACTTAGCAGCCATGTCCAAGCCCAATGTGGCTCTGGCCGCAACGTTCTGTCTGTTGGTCTTTAATGCCGCCGGCAATTACGTGCTGATTTTTGGAAACTTTGGCTTTCCACGAATGGAGCTGGTCGGTGCGGGCATCACCTCTGCTTTGGGGCAGTGGGGCAGTTTTTTGGGCATCCTGGCTTTCATCCTGTTGCACCGGCGGCTTCGGCGCGTTTATATTCTGGCGCGATTCTGGCGGCCGGATTGGGAGCGTTTCCGTCTGCTGTTTAAGGTCGGCTTGCCCATCGGTGGTACCATGCTAGCGAAGTCTTTGTTCTTTTCCTTTGCAGCACTGATGATGGGCTGGCTGGGAACCACCCAGCTGGCGGCCCATGCCATTGCCATTCAGATCACGGCCACGGCCTTTATGATCCCTTTGGGATTAGGGCAAGCGGCAGCGATACGGATCGGCCTCTCGGTCGGACGCAAAGATGCCGGGGGCATTGCCCTTTCAGGTTGGACGGTCATGTGGCTGTGTGTGGTTTTGATGTTCTCAACCGCATCCATCTTCTGGATTTTCCCGCAAACCATGGTGGGCTTCTTCCTTGATTCTGACAGTCCGCTGGATCGGGATGCTGCAGAAATGGCGGTGTCTCTGGTTTTGGTGGCCGGATTCTTCCATCTGGCAGAAAGCGGTCAGGTGGTGGTCACACACTTGCTCAGAGGGATCAACGATACCCGCATACCCATGCTCTACTGCTGGTTTGGCTACTGGGGCATTGGACTTCCCAGTGCACTGATTTTTTGCTTTGTGCTGGAATTAGGCGCGGAGGGCATCTGGTATGGCATGGTATCGGGACTGTTTGTGGTGACGATTTGGGGAGTGATCCGTTTCGCCCGCCGGGAAACCCTGGGTTTGGTGCCTGACTACCAAATGAGCCAAGGATAACCGCCCTGACTTGCTTTGCGTCTTAAGAGGTAAGCAACCAGAAACTTGTAGGCTCAAATAGATATGTGAATTTATGGTGAACACCAAATACACAACCAATTCTGCATCCATACTGAAGGATAGCTCTGAGTAAATTTTCTACAACTGAGTCCCTGAAGGTGCCTTCTGGCAAGTCACGTTATCAAACCATCATATGAAGACTCGGTTCATTGTTCTTCAAACGATAAGCAAAGTTGAGACCATCAGGACTGTCGCCGACGATCAAGCAGTTCATCGAGATGCTTCAGTCTCCTCAGACCTCGAGCTCTTCGAGTGCCTGATCGGGAGCCTCGGTCGTCGCATAGAACCAGCGCTCGTAGTCGCCGCCCAAGTGTGCAGCCGCGCCAGTCCCGAGTACCTCGACTGTCGTTGCTAAGAACGTCTCTACCCCCTCATTCGTTCGAACCGCGCGAATGGTCAGCGCTGTATGCTTTGCGATGCCGCCATAAAGCGACTGTGTCGGTTCATCTAGCCCCAAGATCAAAGGCTTCATCACGACTTCGCCGCTGCGAACTTCCGCTACTTCATCGGCATAGTCCGTGAGGTTCATCCAGTTGAAGGTCACGGCTGCGAGAGGACTATCAAGGGGATTTTGCGCGTCAAGGATGAGACGTGTGGGGACGTAGCGATGCTTGAATGCGTTGAGGACGATCATCCGAACTTCACGTACAAGCTCCCGAAATGAAAGTTTCGGATCGACCGAGATTCGCAAAGGTTGTTGGTTCGTGAAACAGCCGATGACCCCAGTTGTGTCTCGGCTGGTATCTTTGGATCGAAAGCCGAGATTTAGGGAGATGCTCATGTCACGATGGCCAAAAGTGCGATTGAGCATCGCCGCATAGGCCGAGAGGCCCACGACAACAGATGTTGCTCGCTCCTCGACCGCGAGAATCTCTGCTCTATTCGCGACCGGCAAAGGAATGAGACTGCGGCTCTCTTCTTTCGTGTTGCACGTCCTGAACGGTGCTCCAAGGTCGAATGCGTTGGCTCCCGCGAACTGCTCGCGACGATGTTGGATCTGGTCCAGTCCTTCAGCACTTTTGAGCCATGCGTGATGCCACGCAGTGAACTGAGAGTACTGCATCGGCGGCTGTGGAATCGATGCAAAGGACGACTCTGTCCCAAGCGCTGCATAGAATAGCGCCACTTGGTTGGGGATCGTGATCAACGACTCCAAATCGACCAAGATGTGGGCCAGCGTGATGACCAAAAGATGATCATCCGTAGCTAGGCGTACGAGTCGTGCGCGCCAAGGGGGCCCGGCTTTCGGATCGGCAGGTCGAGCACATTCTTGGGAGACTACCTTGAGCGCTGCGGCCCATGGGTCTTTGTCAAGTCGCTTCTCGAGGATCGTCACGGGTAAATCCGGGACGAAGGGAGGCACGAGGGATTGCCATGGAGCGTCGTCACCGCCGATCTTGATTCGAAGACCGTCGTGCCGACGTACGAGTTCACCGATCGCCTTCGTTAGCCGCGAAGTATCTAGCGTCCCCCGAATTCGTAGAAGTGTGGGCATCATCCAAGACGTCAACTCAGGATGGTCGGAGTCGTAGTAGTACCAGTTTGCTTGCGAGTGGGTGAGTGGCTGGTCCGCCTGCCCATCGTCGAGCACCATCGCAACGGGCCCCTCGAGGCAGCGCGAACCATTTCTATCCACATCCGGAACCTCGGCAAAGAAGAACGTATCACAAATGGACCTCAGGGTACGGAATCCATCGGTGCTAACTGCTTCATGGTCAATCTCGCAACCGCGAAGTTCCTCAATGTACAAAATGAATTCCATAAAGGACAGGGAGTCGATTATCCTGTGTTCGATTAAATCTCGGTCGAGCTCAAGGTCAGCCTCGCAAAGTTTGGGGTGCCGCTTCAAAAGCCAGGCTCGGATATGGTCGAGCGCCTCGTTATGTACCATCAATTCTCCAGTCATGACTCGAACAGATCCAGCGTTTGATATAATAAGTTTCTATGTCAGGAAGTAGGAATGATCTGACGCAAACTTCCTGACCGAATTTGAGTTTCTAGAGCTCGTGCATCTATTTTTCCCGTCGGCAAATAGGGGAAAGAATGCGTCGCGTATACAATCTCGGGCTGCCTGAAATCAGCCACGTGCGTATCCATGAGCGAATTCAATCGCGCAGCAATATAAGAATCAGTCTTTTCCATTTCCAGAACCGCCACGATTGTATCCCAATCGCCTGAGAGCCTCAGGCTGGTCGCATGGGCATTCCTTACTGCGGGCTCCTGACGAAGGGCGTCTTCGATTTCGTGGGGGCTCACCTTTCCATTATTATTTTGCAAGTAACCCGTTGCACGCGACAAAAAATAATAGTTCCCATCATTTTCCCGGCGGAGCATGTCACCAGTTTTAAACCAGCCATCTTCATCGAATGGTCTCTCTATCGTTCCGCGATTGCCGTACCCCATGAACAGTTTTGGTGAGCGTATCCATGCCAAGCCTTGCCCAACTCCGGGGACTACGGAGCCATCCTCTTCCGACCGCAGCTGCAGCTCCACTTGTGGAAGCGTCGCACCTATTGCTCCTGGAGGGGTCTCTTCATTTCCTCTGGCCATGGAGAAGGTCTCAGTAGATCCGTAGACTTGCATGACATGGCATCCTAATACATCGCTTGAACGCTGCTGCAGACGGGCCGACAGAAAGTCCCCGCCAAAAATGAGTCGCACGGACGGGTCCAACCGTTCTCCACTCTCGATGAGAGACATGAGGATTTCGGGCCCCACTCTCGCCCGGTCCGCACGATAATCCAGAAGCGCCTTCACAAACTGACTGCCTTTTACCGAACTCGGGAGTACGATTTGAGTGCCACCTGCTTGTAGCGTTTGAACAGGCATGATGATTCCGACGCCGGTTGCACTGCAAGCCGTCGTTAGCGCCCTATAAGGCTCCTTTACAATCGTTTGTGATGACACGGATCCTGCCGAATGGATCACAGCTTTAGATGTTCCTGTGGTCCCCGACGTAAAGAGTGTGAGCGCAGGCGTATCCAGCGAAATTATTGGGGCAGCAAAGCGGTCTCCTCCTTGCTCCACTTCCTCAATATCGAGCACTTGAATAGGACCTTGCAAATCCGCAAAGCGATCGGCATCGCATGTAGATGTCAGTACCCATTTGACTGGCGCAAGATCGAGATAGCGCGCGATCTCACAGTTTGTTAGCTCATAATATAAGGGTACGGCTGCGGCTCCCGCAGTCCAGATACCAAAGATACTCAATGTGGCCCGTACAGAAATGGGGAGAAATAGTGCGACGCCGTCTCCCGGGCGAACTCCCGCGGCATAAAGACCCGCCGCGATGCGCATTGCTCTTATGCGCGCCTCCTTGTATGAGCAACAATGACTCGCGTCTTCGATGGCCGCGGCATTCTCCTCACCTGCTTGAAGGCTCCATACACCTAGATTGATTCCCACTTTAACGTCTCCAATTCATCGACAGCGATCCATACGTAGTTCCAGTTCTGACCGTGTGGCCGTCCGGTGACCCTATCAGCCCCCCAAAGGAATCGCATTGATAGCGCTGTTGGGCTGGCGTTTACACGTTATTTACTTTCAGCACCACTGAATTGAGAGCTGCCGTCATCACAACCATACAACGTAATTTCTGACCTGGTCAATACACCAATTTCGTTATATGGTTGTACAAGTGTAATACGATAGATTTGTGCAGTGCAACTTTTTTTTAAAATTTCAAGACCATCGAGCGAGTTTAAATTCTGCGTAGCGCGCATGAGGGGATTGTGATTCGCAGCCTTGAATTGATGAGATGGATGCTCCCTTAGACCAGCACTACTAGCCGCTTCTCGGGCTGATTCGCCCAAAGTCGCGGCCGCGCTGCATCCGAACATTCACTATGTTGCGGTCAACAGCGCTGAGCATCAGGCGCGGGCAGTGATGCCTCGCAGCCACCATTGCTTTGTGCGTCAGCATACCCAACTCGTCAACGCGCTGCGCAGTAGCTCCCCTGTTGGCTATATTTTGACCTGACCCGCGGAAAACGGACACCAAATTTTGGGCCAAAGTACTTCCTGAAAGCTATATCCAGATTGATAATTGCTTTCTGTAAAACGATAGAACCTAGGTCGTTCAGCCATGGGTATTTGCGGCTACTTTTGGCAACCGCCAGCAAAGGTTTCAGGTCTTTTTTGGGGAAAACAAGTGAGTGCGCAAAATGACATGTTGCTAAAAACTCCCTGCGTCACCGCCACGGAGTTACAAAACTGGCTGTCCATTTGGTGTTCACCACAAAATACCGTCGCAAGCTGTTTGATAGTGAGCAAGATCATGTTCATCTGTTGGTTGTCTATACTCTTAAAACGCAAAGCAAGCCAGAGTGGTAATGATCAATGTCTAACTTTGTCTATAGGGCTGACCTGCCCCATAACCTGGTCAATCAGATGGACAGTTTTTCCGCTATCTGTAGCCTTGATTGGGTGATGACGTTTCGCAAAATCTTGTGGTGTAGCATAGGCGAGCGAGCTGTATGGCCGTTTGCTGTCATAATCAATGCGCGATTTTCGATAGTTTTGCGGGTTTCTGCCAGGCTGGTAAGCCAGTATTTGTTCAGGCATTCTGAACCGGCTTGCCGGGGTAAATAAATAACAGCCGGACTTGGTTGCGACAGACCCGACGGCAGCGTTGAGAACGGGGTCACGCAGCACAGTAGCACAAGCCGCACCACTGTCGCCTCGAAGAGTTCGATGGCGGAGATAGCCCGTTGCGATAGAGCGGCGATGAGTTTTGTGGAGGACGTATAGCCAGAAACGACAATCTTCTACTCCTTCCAATTTAGCCATATTCCCATCCCCGCCTCAATCAGCATAGAGCGCACCAAAATCGAACTCATCGCCTGCCGGAGCCAGTTCGCGGCCATCGATCTGGACCACGCTGGAACAACCGAGACTATTGCTGACGAGAACAGCATCGGTACGTGTGAGCGATGCTGCAGGGATCGTCTCCTCCCGGGCTTTAAGGATCGAAATGAGCCGCCGTCGTGCGATGCCGGCAAGAACCCCATCACTCGGCGGCGGGGTCACCCAGCAACCATCAAGGCGCAGAAATACATTGCCGGCTGTCGCACAGGCGAGATTGCCACAGCCGTTGAGCAGCAACGCGTCCCCTGCACCACGCTCTATTGCCTCACGGTGAGCAATGAGATTATCACCATAGTTGAGGGACTTGATCCGGGAAAGCGGCGAATGTTCGTTACGACGGGTACTGCGCGCAATAATTACCGTCCTCGGCGCCTGGATAAGTGTCGTCGGCGCGACGGTGATGAGGAAAGTCGGCTTGACTGCGTCACTGGGCGGCAAGAGGCCGCGCTGCGCCGTAGGTCCCCGACTCAGTGTCATTCGCACCGCACTCTCATGGTATCCCGTTGTAACCAGGAGCTTGAACAGAGCGTCTTCGATGATGCGATCGCTATAAGGCAGTTTAATACCAAAGCACGCGGCACCGCGCTTCAGTCGTGCCAGATGGTCGGGCCACCACAAGGGCTGAGTGCCGATCGCGCGGACGGTCTCGAATATGCCGTCCGCGAGAGTAAAGCCGCGTTCTGAAGGCATAAGTCGCGCCTGTTCTTCCTCGACAATACTTCCGTTCAGCCAGATCGCAGTCATGGAACCGTCCTCGGAATTTGTGAAGCGGCAACGCATTCCTCATGCGGGGGACTATGGATGCCAGCGATACGGAACATGTGCTCACCAAAGTTGCCAGTGATAGCACTAACGATCGACTGGACCGAGGCCTCAGCCTTGAGCAGCATCTCATTAAACTCGCCTTCCGCCGTCGAATTGACGACGACAGCACCACCAACACCGATACTAAGCTTTCCCTTGGCCGCAACAACGGTTCGAATGACGATGCTGAGATCAGCGGCACCGTCATCCCCAATCCAGCCGATCGCCCCTGAATAGATACCGCGAGGCCTCTGCTCCAGCCGATCAATGAGCTCTAGCGTTCGGACTTTTGGCGCACCGGTCATCGAGCCGCCGGGAAAGGTTGCCCGTACCAGCCCTATAACGGTTTGTCCGGAACGGAGGACGCCGCGCACCGTGCTGACGAGTTGATGCACTGTCGCGTAGGTTTCGATCGCGGTGAGTGTCGGCACGACCACACTACCAGGCTCACAGACCCGGGACAGATCGTTGCGCATGAGGTCAACGATCATAACATTTTCTGCCCGATCCTTCTCGCTTCGATGAAGCTGCTCGGCAAGGATGCTATCACGCAACGGATCATTGTCGCGCCTAATCGTGCCCTTGATCGGCTTAGTCTCAACATTACCGGCGCGATCAACAGCAAGGAAGCGCTCCGGCGAAGCGCTGAGAACGGCGCCGCCCGCCCATTTAAGAAAGGCCGCAAAGGGTGCCGGGTTAATCTGCCGCATGGCGCGATAAATTGCGAGGGGCTCAGCATTTGCATGGCAAGAGATTTCATTGGTAAGGCATATCTCATAGGACTCGCCTTGGCGAATCCATTCGAGGCATTGCTCAATATCGGAAAGATACGTCGCTTTATCGCGGTCAAGAACGAACTGGATTGGCTCATTAACGGGGGACGATGCTTTAGCGGGTGACAGAGGTGCCATCTCCTCAAGGCAACCGACTGTTTCCTCAATCCAGCGCTCCGCCCGTGTTACCTCCGATGCCTTGTCAATGGCCACTAAATAACAGCGATTTTCTAAGTGATCAATCGCTATGAAGCGATCTGCATGAATGAATAGCGCGTCTGGCGTTGTTGCACAACGCTGCGTCGGCACAATGAATTCGCGCCTCAGTTCGTAGCCAAGCCAACCGACATACCCGCCGAGAAAGGGACAAGGCGGCGGCGTTTGCGGCACGGTCGCGGACCTTTCTTCAAGATAATCAAAAATGCTGCCCGTCTCTGATCTTACGCCGGAGCTGTTCTCGATGTCGATGCGCCGGGCATGGCTGTCATACTGAAGCAACTCGGCATTCGGCCCGGTGGCGTCGCCGAGATAAGACCAACGTGAACCTGACGAGCCAATTAGGCTACTATCAAGCCAGAACGCAGTCTGCGACGAGGCAAAAAGAGAAACGAACGCAACTTCTGCGTCGAACACATGCGGAATTTCGCGCCAAAACGCCTTTCTTGTTGGCGATGTGGGGACTGACGCGCGGAGGCTACCTGGTCGTATCGCTGTCGGCGGCGGGGTGCCGTATTGGGCCGGAGAGATAAAAGAGCTTTTTTTGTCGGCGCGATGGGTGAAATCGCGGAAATTCTGCATTAACGTCCGACCGTATTCGGTTATGATCGATTCAGGGTGAAACTGGACGCCCCATTGGGGGCGCTTGATGTGGTGAAACCCCATTATGAGTCCATCGGCGGTCCACGCTGTCTCGACGAGCGCGGGCGATAAAGGTCGGTCGACCATGAGCGAATGATAACGGGCGGCCTCAAAAGGCGACGGTATTCCGGCGAATATTCCAGTGCCAGCATGATAGATTAGCGACGTTTGGCCATGCACTGGCACAGGCGCTTGCACGACTGAACCGCCGGAAAAAGTAGCAATCCCCTGATGACCGAGGCAGATACCAAGTAGCGGCACCGTTGCCTCTTCGATCGCCTTCCTCGAGAGACCAAAATCGCAGACGCGGTCCGGTCGCCCAGGCCCCGGCGAGATAACAATGTTGTCAAAATCATCATGAGGAAGTTCGGACCACTCAATTTCGTCATGAAGAACCACCATCGGCTCTTCTTGATTGAGTTCGGTGATAAGGTGGACGAGATTGTAGGTAAAGGAGTCATAGTTATCAATCACCAAAGTTTTCATATTTCACCTCTAAAATTCATACGCTAATGACTGCAAGTACAGCCCAGCACCGCTGACAGTTTCACCGCGATGAGAACAGATGGACAAGCATACGTAATGACAAAAAGTAAACAGACGTTCAGTATATCTGTTTGCGGACCTACCCCATGCTCACTACCATAGATTAATTACAATTATTCTACATATTATCATTACGAACATATAATAGCCACCATTAAACTACTCTGGGTTCTGCAAAACCTACAATTATCGAGGCACATGATTATTATTGACGATGTTGCCGATAGCGCTATCTTTGTTTGAAATGGTTCGGTTTATTCGAACAGTTTGTGATGAATAAAATATGATCACTTAATTTGATTGGTAATAGGAAAGTTAGGGGTGTACTAGAATGAAGAGTGGTATGAAATATTTTTTTTAGTTCAGTGTGTTTTATTTTTTTCTTTTTAATTAGTGATTCCGCAAAGTGATGCAAGCTGGTTTGAGCGCAAAGAAGTGAATAGTCCTCAGAGTTGTCGACGTTTACTTCGAGCGCGGTTAATCTATCTTGAAACAAAGGGAAAGGATCAAACAAAACACTATCAAATCACGACCCTTGCAATCCCGCAAGGCCGACGCATAATGTTAATCAACTGATGAGCCAAAGTCCCTCTTAGCTCAAACCGATGCTAAGCCCATTTTACTTGATGACGGACACTCTCATCTTCATTCTCTTAACGTTCATTACGATGAACCAGAAACACTCTCTTATGCAATCCCGGTAATTTGTTCCATAGACGCTGCTGGCAAACACAGTGAGGCTTCAATTGCCGAATTAATGATCTCAAACCCATCTTCGATTTCTTGATTTGAAATATTAAGGGGTGGAAAAATTTTTAATATTTCATCTCTAGAACCGGAAGTTTCAACAATCACTCCGTGCTCAAAACAATGCTTCTTTACTGACAAACTCAGCTTTTCGTCCTCCAAATTTATCCCTTGCATCATGCCCCGGCCCTTACTTCTTAAATTGTATTTAGTTGCAATTTTGGCTAAGAAACCATCCACTTTTCTAATGTTTTCATGAAGTTGAATTTCAAATCTTTGATCTTGCCAAAACGCAATGAAACTATACGCACCTGTTACAAAGGCGTGATTATTTCCTCGAAATGTTCCATTGTGCTCGCCAGGCTCCCATTGGTCAAAGTCCGGTTTTATAAGGACTAATGCCAGGGGCAATCCGTATCCAGATAGGGATTTTGCTAATGTTATTATATCCGGTTTGATATCTAATGCTTCAAACGAAAAAAAATGCCCGCTCCTTCCACATCCAGATTGAATTTCATCTACAATCAATAAAATATTGTGTTCCCGAGCAATTTTTTCGATAGATTGAGCCCACTCTTTCGATGCAGTATTCAATCCGCCTTCTCCTTGAATGCACTCAAAAATTATGGCCGCTGGTTTATCTACGCCACTAGAAGGATCATCTAACATTGCCTGAAGCAGCTTTGATGAATCTAAGTCACTATCCAAATATCCGTCGTATGGTATTCTTGTTACATTATTCAACAAGGCGGTTGAGGACGATCTGTGATGTGAATTTGCAGTCAGGCTTAATGCCCCGAGGGAGCAACCATGGAATCCATTAGTAAAAGCAACAATATTTGTACGCCTAGTTATTTTACGCGCAAGTTTAATGGCTGCCTCAACAGCATTTGTTCCCGTTGGCCCCGGAAATTGAATACGATAATCCAATTTCCTAGGTCCTAACACATGAGTTTTGAAGGATTCTATAAATTGAGACTTTGCTGAAGAATGCATATCTAAACTCATAGCTACGCCGTCCTCTCGGATATATTTTAATAGGGCTTCTTTTAAAATTGGATGGTTATGACCATAGTTTAGAGAACCGCAGCCAGCCAAAAAATCCAAATAGGACTTCCCTTTGACATCATATAGCTTTGCCCCCTGCGCTTTGTTAAACTCAACATTGTAAGACCGACAATAGCTTCTCACATTAGATTCATAAAGTTCATATAACTCCACATTCACCTCCTAAGCTAAGATCACTAGCAGCCTACTTAGGCATTGTTACACAATTAAATAGAGTATTGAAAGTGATAAATTTACTTTACAAGTAGTACATTAATCAACTTATTATTTTAATATTGACAGCTGTATAATACCATAGGGATAGACAGTAGGTGCCTTTTCAAGGATGTTTCTATAAGACAGATTGCGGCTTTGTCAGAGGAAAATGGTTTGAGCAGTAACAGCTCTGGATTTACGGTCGGCACATGAAAGATCCATTCCGCTACTTTAAAACTTCGCCTGAAATCATTCGCCTGGCCGTCATGATGTATGTCCGATATCCACTTTCGTTGCGTAAAGTCGAAGATATTCTCTATAAGGACTATTTCTCCTTAAGTAAAATGTAAGTCCAGATTGAAAAACAATTGGAGAATCGATTACCGCCTCACATCATCAAGCAACATCTCGGAACAGCCGATTTTGAAAGTCCGTCAGCTCATTGTAAGTCTTCTATGCTTTCATGGTATTATTATCAGATGTAGCCTAAGTCGCATGTCGATATGGTTATTGAAATCACACAAGGTAAACACCCCGTCATCAGGGCATCTTGTGTGTTGCAGAGGGAAACTTCTGTAGAGGCCTCGGCCTTACTGGTGGCGGGTTTTTTGTCCCCATGAATATCAAGAAACGAACGGAAGAAATTAACCAGGCCATCGATTTCCATATCGAGGCAAAGGATTACCTGCCGACTCTGGCAACTTATTTCCTAATCCTGTCAGAGGAAAAAGGCACTCGGCCCAATATCGCTGCACAGCTGGCCCAAATGGCGTATGAGATGCTGTACACGGAAAAATACTACCGCATTGTCAAGCGAGATATCCCGGCACAATCCGACCTTTCAATCCCGGAAAGCCGGATGTGGCAATATTGGCAATCTGAGCGGTCCTCTCAAAAGAACAGGAAAACATCAAAAAACTGATCCAGGAGACGCATTCAAAATGCCCTGGCGTCACGTGAATACATCATTGGTAAAAAAAACCGAGTCACTCTGGGGAGAAAGAGCAACCCGGTTGTTCAGGGTTATGGGTATTTAAAGCGGATGGTTTCGTATGCAGCCATCGAGTGTCCGTCGTCATATAAAATGGGCTTAGCGTTGGCTTGAGCTAAGAGAGGTTTGGCTCATCAGGTTGTTGATATTATGCGACGGCCTTGCGGTATTGCAAGCGCCGTTGTTTGAATGTTTTCAGTTTGATCCTTTCCCTTTGTTTCAAGATTGATTGACCGCGCCCGAAGTAGACGTCGGCGGGCGTTAGGTTCTTGAGGCTTTCGTGATACCTATGGTGATTGTAATGGGTAATGAATGCTTCGATCTGGTTTTCAAGGTC